>Ga0181373_1000141_pt1 | contig 18711 bp, 18 predicted proteins | sample LowvirmetaG_3_FD_130159 | JGI IMG/M metagenome (GOLD analysis project Ga0181373, IMG submission 130159) | Marine viral communities from the Subarctic Pacific Ocean - Lowphox_09 viral metaG | ecosystem: Environmental > Aquatic > Marine > Oceanic | place: Subarctic Pacific Ocean | collected... | reverse complement strand
CTGCAGGGGAGTTGTTGTAGATGAAAAACTTAGTGCTGTTCGGAGACTGTTGGGTAGACACAAGGAGTTTAGACAGGTTGCTCTTGCCACCCTCTGCAAAGTCTACGTTGTATACCACTGCAGGGGGGAGACCTGTAGGGATAAAAGCATCTACGTTACGAATCCTCCCCACCAACCTGACGTTGCTACCAGAAGACCTGGTCTCCATGCCGATGTGACCGTACATAATCCCACCGCGCTCTACCAGTGGGGCAGCCTGCACTTCTTTTGTCTGTGCAGGTACAGAGCTGTTGTTCACTGTGAAGGTGCTGTCCCCAGTGACGTTGTTCGTGCTCTCTAAAGAGAAAGCCTTGTACACTTTGTTCTGCGAAGGGTTCTCGTTGAACGTAACCGAAACCCCGCTCCCTGCAGGCCCCTCTCCGTAGAAAGAAGTTCGCGTTTCGTTCTCATCGTGCTTCCATACAGCGTCGCTGACGAAAGACTTAGCGAAAGAAATCAAGCAGCGGTCTACGAAGGCGTAGCAAGAAGAGAAGAACGTATACCTAGTCTTCCAGAACCCCCCTCGGTTTGAGTATGCTATTGTCTTATCTGGCATCTTATGGGGTGAAAGTGAGGGTTACGTTATCCAGAGCCACAAACCCTCCGTCAGCAAACCCTTGAACTGAACTAAAGACAATTTGTATTTTTTCGGCACCTACATCCCCAATGGACAAATCTCCTGAATCGTAACTCAACCATTCGTTTTGAACGATTGGGACATCTGAATCATAAATTGTACTTATTCCATCTGGGCTAAACGATCCACTACTCACGAAAAACCTAGTGTTACCCCAAGTCTCATCTTGAGCTCCAGAAAAGTAAACGTCAAAAGACAGCCTGTAACTAGAGTATTCCAACCATTTTTCAGGCCAAGAATTAATCCTTCCTAGGCCGTTATGAAAAACAGTGCCTTCAAACTCTCGGGTTGAATTAGACGTAAATAGTAATGTTCTTAGTATAGCCCCGTCGCTCTTAGACCATTTTGCCACTTTCTCTCTCCCCCCTACAGTTTGATTATATAATGGGGGCACTATAGCGGGGACGTTTTCTACGGTGTTATAATAACCCGTACCGTCAAACTGCAAATACAGCCAGTCGTCTCCGTCACCACCAGAGTTGATTGGGTCTGGAGCAGAGGAGAAGTCGAACGTAAAGCTATATGGGGAGAGAGCGACATCGCCAGTGTCATCAGGGATGGGGTCTCCAGTGTCATCGAGGATGCCACCATCATCTTCTGTTTCCTCCTCAACAGGGGTGACAGAATCTCCGATCAAGTCTACGTCAGGCTGCGTGTACTGCGATACGGCAGGCTGCACCAAGTCCTCTACGTTTAAGATCGAAATCAAGTACTCGTCTTTCAGCGGGTCATAGCCACTGACTACGCGGATCTGCCCCCCAGCGTAAATGGTATCGTCGAAGGCATCGCGGAAGAAGCTGTTCATCCCTTTCTGAGAGATGACCTGTATACCGTTAGAGGGGTTGAACTTATATACCTCCCCGCGAGACTTGTGTGCGAAGTAGATGTTGTTGTCTACACGCAAAACAGACTCTGGGTTGTTGTCACTACCGTACTGCCCAGCGTAGAAGCGCTGCTCCCCAAGGATTTTGTCAGAACCGATTAAGGTGTCTTGACCCAAGGCGTCGGACAGTACCGTGCGAGAGACAGGGATAGCGCTGGCTTTGTTCTCTTGCACCACAAACAGGGCGTCAGAGAAGTTGAGCAGGGTATTGATATTCCCGTGTTCGTTAGGTAAGTCTTTGAACGGGGCGTTGAAAGCATTGAACGAAGTAAACCGCAGCCTCTTGGTGCTGTAGTCGTTCTGGTCAGAGAAAGTCACTGAAGAGAACCGCCTCACTTCGTTGCTCAGGGTGCTCATAAACTTCCGCTTCCCGAAGTTGTTTACGTCTGTCCCAGGGAAGGTGTCGTTGAACGTCTTGCTCTCCAAGTAGTAGTTGCGGAACCTAGGTTCAGTAACTGAATCTTCATCCGATCCGATTAGATTGACAAAAACGTTGTTGTCATCGTCATAAACGGGGATGTTAAGGGCGACCCTGCGCCACCATACATCTCCATTTCTCAAGGTGACATTCGAAGCAGCGTGATACACCTGACCAGAGGCGTTCCTACCCACGTTGTATACCTCTCCAATCTCGTTGTATACTCTATCCTCTGGGTCATCAGAAGATTTAGGTGACGAGATTTCTATTACACACCTATTGTTCCAAGCGTGATTACTTGATTCTGGGTCATTCCCCCCTGCTACAACGTTGTTGAATGAGAACCCGTTAATCAAAGGGTTGTCTTTAAGAACAACGAATTGACCCTGAAGGTGGTTAGGTACATCACCTGTCGAAACGAGTGGGTTTTCATCCACGTTTGAGCCCAAGTCTACTACACCAACAACCTCAAACAAAACTGCGTTGGGGTACACCACGCTTTCGTTGTCTGTGTTGTATGATATTACTCGAAGCAAATCTCCAGGAGAATACACATACAGGTTCTGCGTCCCGTCAGGAGCAACAGCTCCGAACGCCCCAGAGTATGAGACGTCTGCGTTGCTCTGCAGGTAGTTCAAGGATACATAGATGTTGTTCTCTGTACCTTCTTCAGTCCCCACAGAATAAAACGCCCCCCCCGCAGTGTATTGTATAAAGTCGCTTACAGAGCTGTTCCCTGCATATACAAACTGGTAGTGGTGAGCCCAGTCTGGTGGGTCAGAGATAAGCTCTACGTCTACCTCTGCCCTGCCTCGCAAGGGCTCTCCTCTCTCTTGACTAGAATACCCTTCGATGTAAACAGATCCGAGACGGTTGACGTTGCCTCCGCGTCCCCTCTCATCGTAGTACACCAAGCCGAAGTCATGGTTTGCGTATGTCTTGAATGTCCTGTACGACCCCGCTAAATCGCTTTGGTCTGCAAAGGCGTTGGTTATGGATTCAAGGACGAGGGTGTCTTCTGGGTCAACCCCGTCTTTATAAGACAAGAACTCGTCTGTACCCGTAGCCAACAAGCCCAACTCCATAGTCTCAGGATTAGACTGTAGAGTAACCTTGTTCACGGTCCCCTGACCAAAACCAAAGTTCACATCCACGTTCAGCTCTAGCTCCCCCTCCACAGTATAAGGATACCCCGTTGACGAGGTCCCTGAACCACCTTGAGTCATGTCGTCTATATGGACCGCCACACCTGTAAAGCAGGTTGTGAATCCATACCCCATAGTAGGCGATTCTGCGGAGCTGCCGAAAGATGTATTGACAGATATCTGACCTGAACCACTGGTTGTGGTTGAGGTCTTGGCTTTTTCTTTTACACGGAAAGTACCCTCCCCATCCATAAGAGAAAGCCCCTCTGCGTCAACGTCACCAATGCTAACCCCCTCCCCTAGAGAATCTCTCCTTACTGCATTTGTAATAAAGAGCTCTTCGTCTTGCAAAAAGTCTAAATACCCCAATGCCTTCCGCCTCGCTTGCAGTTGATCCTGCAATAAGGTGTTGCCAGTGCCTTTGAAAAGGTAGCTGCCTCTGGTGTGCTCATTGCCTTGAGCGAATTCCCCGCTGACTTCGTTGTTCAGTAGGTATTGCTTACTAAAAACCCTCCACGTAAAGAGCTTCTGGGGCTGTATCAAACGCCCCGACACTGAATCTCCTTGAAACTCATCATCCCTCATATTGCCAAATACAGGGATGCAAGTCCTAACGTCCATATTCGACAACCCAGAAATCTCTGGGGCGAGAAATCCAGACTGGATGTTGCCTTGGGTCAAACCAGAAAGCTGCCGCAGGCGGAACTGAACTGTCGCTTCATTGACAATGAAGTACCCACACGGCGCCTTAAAGGTGTCTACGGTTGACAGTCCATCAGCAGAACTGATGATGTCGTTGGTGTTATTACCTACAGCAACAATCAGTTTAGACTTTGCTCTATCTGCTGCCGAAGACATATTCATCCCCGTCGTTGGCGTCACAAAATTCGAGAGCACCGCGAGGTCAGGATTCGAACCATCAGGGTCTTCAAAACCTAAACTGTATGTGTATGTAAACACATCGTCTAAAGAGACAATGGTAAACAAAGTCTCATCAACCTCTTTGCTCTCATCAAAGGCTGCGCAAATAGCGTCACGAATTTGATTGGGGGCGTCTGTTAGGGGTTGGTTTGTCCGCAAAGACACGGAAAAGCTAAGGTTGTTTTTCTTGAGCTTGAAGGCATTGGCTGCCGAAGTACCGTATACAGCCTTGACATTCTCATTGTCCTGCTCCCCCTCAGTGGTTTTCCATCGGACGCTAGATTCGTTGACCCCAGCGTTGCTACCAAACAAAGGCAAAGACGATTGAATAAACGTACCGACGGTTGGAATGTTAGAGTCAACGCTAGAGCTCAAGGGAACCTGAGTGTTGGAAGTAGCAAAGCCAACTCTTCGTCCCGAGTGGTATGACTGTGTTGAGTCATACATTTCAAAATCCCCCCCTGGAGTAATCTCTATATTGAAAGAGATAACTGTATCGGCAGGCATCGTATCCTCCAACCCCGTGGTGTTTATCTGATACCCTGCAGTTCTATTTACAACCCCAGAACCAGACTGAGGGATGAGGTTCGATGCGGTAAGGTTTGATATAGAAGTCTTAGGTAGAATCTTCGGGGTGACTTCAATGTCTACATCGAAGAAGCTCTCTGGCCTGTCTATATAAGACACTGAGAGGCTTGCCTCTACATTCGGCTCATCAAAACCTTCGATGTAATTGCCATAGAACAGCCGATCCTCTACTACAGAAAGCGCCTGAGCAACTTTAGGGAGACTGTCGAACTGTTTCTGCTCCTCTTCCGTGGTAATACCCGTGAGAACGCTGTCGTTGTAGAAGTCGAATGGGGAGAAATTCCCGTCTGTTTCACGCTCTATTTCGTCGACAACAAAGAATGCCCCAGTGTTGCCTCTGCGAACCAAGAGCCTGATCTTCTCTATCTCTCGCGTGAAGTTGTCTACCCCATCAACCGTCTCTGGTACAGTCACCCTACACAGGTTGTCTAAGTTCAGACTAGCAGAGGCAGAGCTGCCTTGGTTTATGTAAGCTGGGGGGACGGCGATGTCAGAGTATGTAGACAGTGCCGACTCCTCTCCACTAGCGTAGATGCACTGATATGCAAACTGAAACCCAGGGATGCGACGGAAGTCACTGATTCTTCTATCCGAATCAGTTACAAACTCAAACGTAGCTGGGTGCAAAGGCGCCTTGGGGCACGCAGTGATCAAGTCTTTCTCGTGGATGCTGTTCTCTACATACCCCAACCCTGCAATAGCACGCAAGATGTCTAGCTTCCTAGGTTCGTTGACGTTGTCAGTGAAGTACAGCACAGGGCGGAACTCCCCCGCCTCACCAGAGACGTGGACGATGTCCCCTTGCACAACAGAATCTTGCTGGAAGTTGAACTCCGAAGTGGTGTACACGCCTGTATATACGTACTCCCCGTTTCCGAAGTAGTTGGTGGTGTCGTAAGCGTACACCCCCATCTCCTCTGCGCTCTCCGAGAAGACAAAGAAGTACACCACCCCCGTCCGAGCATCGGATACACTCCCCAATACCCTGCGGTCTACATCTGTAGAGAACAACCCTAGCGGGAATCTCTCTTGAGCTACGTTACCCTTGACGGGCTTGAGAACCCCTTCGTTACCTGTATCGGTGGCTTCGTCGAAGTCGTTGAAATCCTCGGTAACCACGACGTTATAGGCGTCGTTCATCTCGGTCTTCTTCTTCATGCGGTTATCGCTAGAAGAGTTCAAGACCCTTGGGAGTAGCTTCTCAATCATTAGTACTTCGGAGCCTGCTTGAAGTTCTTACGGATGGTCTTCAGTGCCTCGTCCTTAGTGAAGTTGCCTAGCCGTGCTTTGGCCTTGCGGCGCTCGTTATAGTACTCTGCCCGTGCCCGCATCTTTTCGTTAGCGGGGATGGTGGACTTGCGCTCACACAGCTTGTAGTACATGAAGCACCGCAGCGCCTCTTCTACATACACGTGGATGACAGGGTTGGTAGAGCGGGCCTCGTCAGCGATATACTCGATCACGACTTCGCTCACCCCAGATTCAGTATCTATCTCGATTCTGTTCTGGTCTAGGTTAATGCGGTACGCTCCGCGTAGGTGACCACCCCCGACCCCGTACAGCCTCCCCAACCCACCTTGGTACAGGTAGTTTTGAAAGACGTAGTAGTCGTAGTCGTTAGTGCTACTATCGCTCCCTGAAGTCTCAGTCTTGCTGTCCTCTCGGTCTAAGATGAGGTTGTCGAAGATATTCAATGGGCCCCCGCTGCTGTCACTAGTCCCCGTGGTATCTACACCGCTCGAGTCTTGCTTGATGCGCTGGGAGTAGTTGATGTTTTTGTTCTGCCCCAGTACGTGCAGCACCCCGTCCTCCCCCACGACACCGAGCTTGACCATATCGACATAGTCGTCAGGGAGAGTAACTGTATTGTTGCTCCCTACAGTGCGCTTCAAAGACCGCACGCGAGAGCTGACATCGAAACCAAACTCTCGGATGCCGCGCAAAGCGATGTTCCTGATAGCTGCGTCGTTGACGTTGCTGATGTAATCGTCGCTGTCCATGGTGATGATGAAGTCATCGACCACCTGCCGCAGCGTAACAAAGTTCTGTCCGTCTTCAACTGCCATTATTCAGCTTGCGTTTGTTGCAACCCATAGGCCGCCAGTGTTGTATCCCTCAGCCGAACCCCAGTCATCTTCACTATCTCTGACACCACCTCGTTGATGTAGTGCTCAGGCAAATCGAAGTTGCGAGAATCGAACTCATTGAAAAGCGTAAACCCAGTAGCTTGGTCTATCTCCAAAGTAGAGTACGTGGGGTGGGCACTGAAGTCCACCAAACCTGTACTGACAATCCTAGACCTAGGCTGCCTGTAGTACCTCATGCTCACACCATCTACAGTAGAGGGGAAGACTTGGAATACATCGGTCATCTCTAGCACCACAGGGAACTCCTCAGTAGGGGCAGAGAGGTTGCTGTTCAATATCCTCGATGCCTTTTCGTTATCGAAGATCAGCTCCACAGAGGTGTCTGTATCGATTACGTTCATAGCGATGAGGCGCGTGAAGTCCTCTGGGCGACGGAAGATGAAAGCCCCGTCCTCCCCATTCAACAATAGGTCCTCAGAAACCAAAGAATCTATCTGTACGTTTCTCGTCCTGATGAACGTAGACAGATCCTCCTCCACCATCTTGTACGCAGACTTGTCTCTACCTGCATCTCTCCCCGAAGCACGCAGCGCAGTAGCCAACTTCAGCTCACTGAACATCTCGTTATAGATGTTCTGCTGTGCCATACGAGCCAACGTGTTGAATACGTTTGGGGTCACAAAGCCTTTCTGGTCTTTGTTACAGATGTCCCTAACGACCTCGTATACCCTCTGTACGCTAATCATAATTACAAATATAAAAAAGAAAAGACCGCTCTAGGCGGCCTTCTCTTCTGTATACCAGGCGCTTAACCTAGTCTAGAGAGCTTGTCCTCTAGGCTGCTAAGTACCGAAGCCCCTTTCTCTGTGAGGCAGAATCGCGTCATTACATCCAAGGGGTCTTGACCCACAGGGACAGAGACGATGAGCGAGTTGCTATCGAACCAGTACACCCCGTCAGATTTGAGGTTGATGAACTGATAGTCCCCCGCTTGCTTGACGATAGACCGCGCTTGCACCTGAGGGTTATCAAAGGACTGGATGAACTCCCCTGGCTTCCTCTTGGCTACGTTGAGTAGGTTGAAGCGGATTTCGCTAGTGGGGGAGTTGACATTGAACCCGAAGAACAGAGCCACTGGGAGCAGCTCCTCAATGCTTTTGTCGCGAACCATAGAGATGGCATCGTTGAGCAGGAACTCTTGCTCGAGCTCTTTCTCTGCGTCGCGCTTCTTGTCAACCTGACGGAAGAGGTTGCCTCCGTTGGCGGCGTTCATGGGGTGGACATCCATAAACTTCCGCAGGTTTGGCTTTTCTTTTGCAACAAACAATCGCTTGTCGCGAAAAACCACAGCCTCTTTCCTTGCTTTGTCGCCTTGCTCGTCGGCCCAAATGCTTTGCTCGTTGGGGCAATAGCGAATCTCTCGCACAGCGTCGTCTTCAGGATCGTAAACTGTAACCCCTTTCTGTGGGAGCATAGTGACGATACCACCTGCGTTGATGATTTCGTACTCTGCGTGAAGCAGCACCTCTTCATTGCGGCGCACTACAGTAGGCTTCCTTCGCGTCGTTTTAGTTGGGGGGGCGACTTTGTTGGTCGCATCGGATAAGGTCTTTTTAGGCCGACCAGGGCTACGCTTTGTTTCAGTCATAATGTATTGAATTAAACTTGATCAAATATAATCAAACTGAGAACTTGTACTTTTCGAACAAGTCCCTAGCTAGCTTTGCCGCAAATACTGTCCCCATATCTTCAGTGATTATCCCAACCCTAGCGATGTTATGCCTGAAGGCCCCGCCACCAATGCGGTTTACAGAAAGAATACCGCTAGTGCGGCCAATGCCCACTTCTTCTTGCTTTGGTATGAACCCCACTATATCACCAAGGTGATTGTGTAAGTAAAGGTTGTTCTCTTTGTCTCTACGCAAAACAAACACATAGGTCTGCTGACCTTCAAACGAACTTGTGTTGACGTCAGGGCGGTCTAAGAGTGGATCAGGAATTCTGTACGAAACTGTCCCGCTCGCTGTGTTGTTTGTATTGACAAAGGCTTGTGGATACGAAGACCCTATGGCATGATTTACGTAAAACTCATCAGGTGATTCACCTAGAGCCCCAGAAAAACCAATGTTAGTACCGAGTGAGTTGTGTGCAAACAGGCTCCCTCCAAACACAGAGTATGGGCCCGTAGTCCCAACAACGGCATATGCTGTATACGCCCCTTCTACTTCTAAAGTATTAGCCAAATGCAAATCTTCCGAGGTAGCAAACTGCACAGCAAGGTCACTATTAGAGCCGCCAGAACCGTTCCCCATAATACCGTTGTCCCTTTGTACATCTGGGGTGCCTGTGTCGTTCGTGATGTTGTATGTAGCGCCCCCAGTACCAGCGTTAGCCCAAGTGTTTGCCGCCCCCACTTGGTCGGTAAGACTCAGTCCCGCTAGTCCAGCTTCGTTGTAGTCTATAATCGGCATCAACGACGGGGCGGGGAACGTGATGTCGGCAATCGTGGTGGTAGTAGTCTGCGTCAAGTCAGAAGATGCAGGGTCATTGCTGATTGCCTGCGTAGACATGATAACGGGGAGGTCGGGGACCACAGCACTGACTTCAGTTTTATCTGAAACTTTAGCCTGAGAGATAGTAGAGAACCCACTCACAGTATCGAATACCATGACATTCTTTTTGCTATCGGAACCTATGAACTCCATGACATTACGCATGAACTCAAACTCCTGTCCTTCCTCACAAGCTACTGCAACCTTAGTGCGCTCTATCGCCTCCCTTGACGTCAAGTTGCTGTGCTCATACACTCCTGCGTCTTTGAATATGAAGTTCACCTTCCCCCTCTCGGCGGTCATGTGAGACAGGTTTTCTGCTGGTACCCCAAACACTGAAAGCCCATCCCCAGTGTTAGATTTTGCAGTGCTGAAGGGTGTGACAGCCTCTCTACGGAACAAGAAGAATTTCATATTACAAATATACCGACAATAAAAAAGGGGGCCGAAGCCCCCTTTCTCGTAGAGTAGTATGCGTATCAGGAATCAAGTGTGATAGCACAAGCAGTAATGTTTGCGTCAACGTACTCACTAGCAACGTCATCAGCAATAACCAAAACAGCTTGCTTACTGAAAGCAATAGCCTCACCAATAGACTTCATAACAGTCTTCTCAGTATCAGCGGTAATTGTCAAAGCAATGCTGTCGTGCTCGGCACCCGTACCGCCACCAATAGAACTAGCAAACTTAACAAGAAGAGCACCGTCAGAAGCGCAAGTCATACCAAGCAAGCTATCAGCAGGGTAGGTAGCCGCGTCGTCAGCGGCATCAATAAACTGTACAAATTTTGCAGCCATATTTTCTAAGTATTATAGGTTAAAGATTAGCCGCGAATGAGGACGTGCTGGTTAGCAGCGCGAGCAACAAGAGCAACTTCAGAGCGGTAGTGGAACGTAGCTACGTCCGTACCAGCGTCACCGTTGTTGGTGTGTCCGAGGACTCCACCTCCAGTTACCCAGTGCTCCATCTCACGGCTGTATCCGTTAGCCTCCTTGTAGTACATGGACAAGGCAGGGGCCTTGACACCAGTACGAGCGTCAGCAACGTTAGCGAGAGGAACCATAGCCCCCTGCAAGAAGTTACTAGCACCCAAGAGGGTAGGATCGTTCAGCAGCTTCCAGTCGTGCTTGTGGAATGTGTATCCACCACGGGTGAAGCTCTTGAAACCAAGCTTGACAGCCATGTCAGCATCGTTATTGAAAGCACCGAACTGCCCTGGGAGGCCAGCCGTAACACCAGTTGCAATACCAGATGCGAGCATATCGTCGATAGCGAGGTCTTGCTTCCGATTCAAGTACATAGCGTACTCGCTAGGAGCGCCTTGCTTATCAAGCTCGATGATGATATCGTCAAACTCAGCGAAGCTATCGAGCGGGTTAGCGTTGGCATTGGTAACATTGATACCACCAGCTTGAATCTGAGTGATGTATCCGTCGCTACCAGCGATGTCAGGAGACAAAGCAGCCGCTGCATTACCAGCACCGTCATTCTGCTCACCGAAGAGCATAATCATCTCACGCTGATCCTCGAAGCGCTTACGTGCTTCTGCCTCAGCGTACATGAACCAACGGTACTCTCCGCCACCGACGTTCACCCAGCCGATGTTCGTAGCCTGAGAACCTGCCACCTGATGGCGACCCTTGACGATAGCAAAAGGATTCTTTTTGCGTGCAACGTCAGTCTCTACAAACTTACCAGGCTGGTCGCTACCCTGTGGGTACATGTTGCCCAAGAGAATCAACTCTCCAGTAGTAGTTGAAGGAGCAGCGATAGCGTCGTCAGAGAGAGCCACAGCAGTAAGCGTAGTGCTAGCACTAGCAGATTGAGCGATGTACCGAACACCAGTATTGGCGTCCATAAAGACGTCGTACTTGTTGATTTCAGTAGCACCAATCGTAAAGGAGAGGACGTCGTTAGACTCAGTTACGTTCGTGAACGCAATGGTCTTGTGACGACGACCGACTTCGAACCACTCCACTTGGTCGGCAGAGCCACCAGTAAGAACAGCACCAGTCATTCGCAAGAAGCCTGTAATACCCTGATCGCCGTAGGTTTCGACGAGCTCAGGCATCACCAGCTCTTTGTTTGTACCGATCAAATCATTGAGAGCGGTATAAGTTTCAGCAGTAGCGCGGAAAGCTGGGTTGGTACCCGCTGCAGCGCCTGTAATAGTTGCCATATTTTCTTTTTTTAGACGTTAAATGTTACGCGAGTGTTGTTCCCTCGCATGATTTCCCTCAGTTGTTCCTGAAGGGGGTTAGTTTGATTTTGACCGCTAGCATCGTTTGGTGCTGCAGTCTGTACGTTTGCTGCATTCGTCACCACCCCACGTTGACCATCGCTCATGCCCTGCCGATAGGCGGACTTTACGATGTTATCGATATTGTCAACGACAGCGCGGTGTGAAGACAGCGCATCATAATCCCAGCTCCCGTCTTCTCTGACGTATGGGTCAAAGTAGTTCTCTAGCTGGGCGTTCTTTTGCTTCAACTGTCCTTTGTAGGCATCGTCAAGACCGAACGTAAACGTCTTGTCACCACCGAGGTCGAACTCCAACCCAGTCAGTGCATCTACGTTGTTTGACATCTCCGCTATCCAGGACTCGTCGATGAGCGGGGCCGTCTCAGCCTGCTCGACTTCCTGTTGCTTAGGGGCGATATACCCCGACCGCAAAGTTTCGATGCTGTCTTTTGCCTTCTGCCCATCCATTTTGAGCTGAAGCTGCGAAAGCTGGATCTCTTGTTCGGTATGAACGTCGGGGTCCAACTTGTATTTGCTCTTGAGCAAGAGGTTGACTTCGTCGCCACTTAGGTTCGGGTGATCTGAAGCCATCTGCACACGCAATGCGGTGAAGTCGTCCATCTCGGACGGATTCAACTGCTGGTATGCAAACCAATCTTCAGGTCTCCGCCCCGTGTCCTGTACGAACTTGGCGATGACTTCTAGCCCCTCGTCGAGCTTTTGCGGTGCAGCCAACTCCTCGAGCGAAGTGACGTCTCTCCCCAGCCTCTCGCTGAGATATGAGAAGACAGCACCCTCTACGTCTTGTTGGCTGTACTGCACCTGTTCTGGTTCAGGCTGAGTAACCTGTTCTGGAACTGGAGTTTCTACTTGCGTTTCGATAGGCTCTGCATCTGCAGCAGGAGTGCTATCGGTATTGGCAGCGAATTCCTGTTGGAAGCTGGCTGCCAGGTCTGTTGGATTGTCAAAGATTTGGATCTTCGGTTGCTCCTGTGCAGGGGTTTCCTGTACTGGTGCTTCTTGAACTACTGCCTCTTGTGCAGGCGCCTGCTCGTTGGCAGGCGCTTCTTGTTGTACTTCTTGCTCCATTCTATTTAATTAATATTCTAAGTGAAAGTGAATTTTTACGTTATCCGTAGCCCCAAAGTTTAACCCATAAGAAGAAAGCTCTTCGGGGTGAAGAACGCCTGCGGCGTACACCTTGTTATCTCCCGACCCCTTTAAGACCATGGGCTCAAAAACAGAACCGTGCTCGCCATGATTTGCGCCGATGGTGTCTGCATTTATTGATGCAGGAAACAAAAAACCCACATCGCTGAGAACGGTTTTCAGTGTGCCTCCCCCATGTGGAGATGCAATGCATGTCTGACCTATATACTCATTCAAAACAAAGTCAGCAGCAGAAATATCCGCTGTGGCGTTTAGCGTGCCTAGCGTGGGCTGGGTGTTCTTTTTAAAGAATAACACACCAACTTTATTATAAGTTATCGTAAAACTTTCTTTTTCGCTAGCCCCTAGTCCAGTAGCGGTTAAAAAGACACTAGTAAGCTTACACGAGGGTGCAGGGAGCTTTACTTCAGTTAGGTTAAAAACAACATCTCCTGTGGCATGTAGACCTGAACTTACCGTTGGTGATATCGTAACAATTTCATACTGCATATATAATCAGTATTCAAAGTGAAAGTGAATTTCCACTTTATCAGTACCATCAAAATTCGGGCTGCCATCATGCACTACCCCTGCAGCGTACACTTCTGTATTACCTGCATGACCTTTCAATAGCATGGGCTCGAAAACAGAAAGGTGCTCCCCGTCCGCACCTGTAGTGCCCGTATCGGCATTGCTTGAAGAAGGGTAGTAGAGGGCTACATTGTCAATGACATCGAGGTCCAAAGTAGCCCCGTTGTTTGTCGAAGACAAGAAAGTCTGACCGATGTACTCGTTTGCAGTGAAGTCCGCACTACTGATACTTGCCGAAGCATCTAAAGTGCCTAGAGTAGCTTGGGTGTTCTTTTTAAAAAACAGAACTCCGATTTTGCAATCGTCTTCTTGTGCCGTAGCAGAAGACACCTCCATAAACACGCTAATGAGTTTACATGCCCGAGCAGGGATGTCAACCTTAGTGAGGTTGAACATAACATCTCCTAAAGCAAGACTCCCAGAAACTGTTGTGGGGGCTATGGTTACAATATCAAAAGGCATATTCTATCTATTAGCTCCCCCCGTATGGAGCGTCAGAGTTATCGTTACCGAACACACCGTACTCGACCATCTGGTCTACGCGAGTCCCGTACACTTCGTACTTCTTGTCTGGTGAGACAGGGATGAAAGCAAACTCCCCACCACCGATTTTGGCTACCAAACCTGTATCGGTGTCGTTGTGGATGTAGATATAGTTCTCTAGCTCCGTCTCGAGGTTCTTGATGTATACGTAAGCCCGCTCAGAACACTGGTTGGCGATATATATAGCCAAGTCATTGGTGTCTGCTGCAGTCCCCTTTACCTTCTGGCGGATCAGGCTACCTGAATCCACCGCGAGGTTGGCGTTAACAGTCAGAGCCAGCGGCGACGTAAGCACCGCAGGACTGTTCAGTGTTAGGCTGGCCTTAATGGTTGCCATTAGGCTTCGAAAATCAAAGCGTACTCTACTGTAAGCGCGGTGCTTACACTAGGGGTGAGCTTGATGTCGTTGTCTGCATCGTGAGCAGACCAAGGGAAAAAGGCCCAGTCGCCAGAGTACAGGCGCCCAACCTCTTCAGCGTTTACTGTCAAGGTTACATACTCTGTAGCCACTGTGCTGGTGTTCTTGATGTACACCTTATGCGCTTTAGCAGCAGTGTAGTCAGTCCCATCAAACAGTGTGTACTGAGCCGTAGCGGTAGTCGTCTTGCGACCCACCCCTGAAGTCTGGTCCAACCCAGTCAACGTACCAGCTTTCGTCAGAGTAGCGGTAGATGAAAGGGACAGCGCGTCACCCGTCAGGTCCGCACTGGAAAGCGTTAGTGTTGCAGTCGTGGTAGCCATTGTAAATATTTACAACAAATATAATACTATTTCTTCTTGCCTTTGCCAGCGCGAATCTTCGCCGCCTCTTTCTTGCCGAATTCAGACTTCACTCTAGCCATAGCCCAAGCGTGCTGAGAAACCTTGGGGCGATTACCTGAGGACATATAGGCGGCCAACCCTCGCTTGTACACTTGCTTTTGTGCAGCGTCCAAGCTAGCCATCCCCCCTTTCTTGTACTTCTTTACCACCCCACCGTCTTCTAAGCTGTCTCGCTCTTTCATCAAGGCGTCAAGGTTCTTTGGGTAGGGCTTCCCTTTCTCGTAGATATCAGCAATCTTACGGATGAGCTCGGCGCGTCGACCAGGGTTCTTGCTCCCCTTTAGATACTTCTTATTAATCTTCATTTTCCGTGCGATACAAGTTTGAACTTGGCCTTCTTCACGGCCCCTGGGTGTGGAGCGTACTCCCCCTTCATCAGGAAGTACCTACCGTTCTCCTCCATCCAATGATATCCTGACGGTGGATCTACTGTAGCAGTCTTCTGACTGATCTTCAGCTTCCCACCTTTGTTATACTTGACCGTGTTCATCAGAACGAACTCATTAGGATTTCATCTACACTCTCTTGGATATCAGACTTTGAGGCTTCGATAGCCATCATAATGTTTGCCTGAAACCTTTCTACTTCCTCCCCGTCGTTAAAGATAATAATAGTAGGGACTACTACGATTTTGTGTCGCTGCTGTAGGTCTGGGCTCTCTACAATGTCTATGCGAGACGTAGTGCAGTCGTTGAGTTTCTCTATCCACTCCACCCCATTCGTCTTATTGAACGAGGCGTTGAACTCTACAACGCACACACCAGTGTTGCAGACCTCAGCCTCTGCAGTTTCCGCTACATAGGCCGCCGCCGAGAACAGCGCAAATGCTGTAAAGAGGGCAAGTATTGCTTTCATAATTCATGTTACTTGAGTTGATCAATCTTTTCTTCTATCCGCTTGATGTCTTCTTTTATCTCCCCGACATCCTCTTGAGTAGACATAATGGTCTGGCGAATCAGTTGGTCCTTCATATCGAACTCCATGCGAGAAACCTCCGAGGGGAGTGGCTCTGGGAGCATCTTAGCTTCAGCGATATCGGCCTGCAGGGTAAACCACATTCCGATAAGAGAAGCCATCCCCACTCCAATCCCTGCCAGCGACTTGACGCTGACGTTGAATCCCATATCCTCGTTAATCTCCTTTGCCATATCAGAATATTACATAGTTGACTCCGACCGAGAAGTCGTGCCACTCCCTGTTCCAGTACTTGTTGTATCGCCCTTCTAGGAACCAGCCGAAGGACCTATTGAGCTTCCACCCAAACACCAATCCCCCGCTGTAGTCCACCCACTGCCCCCCGTTGAGCTGGAAGTAAGAGAACTCCGACCCCGTATTTAAGTGGCGAGGTAAGACATTCCCCCACGAGTGCAACCAAAAGTCTTTGGTGTAGTGGTAGTAGTCGAACCCTACGACTAGAGAGTAGTTCCACTCTGTGTTTAGCTCCCCCCGCTTCCGCTGAACATAGTCCTTCAGCACCTCAGGGATTACAACCTCTCGCCATACATCGAAGCTACTGGCCACTACATCCCCGTCAGGGTTCATGTACTCACCTGTAACGAAGTCATAGCTGTACCCCTCACTCAAGGCAAGCTGAGTGTAGTGCAGACTGCCGTCAGGCAACTCCCACTCCTTTAGCGGATCATAACCATACGGTTCGGAGATGCGTTGTGCCCCCCCGATATTGAAGGACAGCTTGCCCTTGGAGTTGATACGCAGCCTCTGCGAAGCCTCGAGGTAGCTGACGTCAGCAAAGCCATCCTGGACGTACTCTACTTTCCCTACAAACCTCCCCCCGACGTATCTGAGGAAGTGGTTTTGGTCTAGGTATAGCACCCCTTGCTGCCTGCGGTAGTCGCTCTCGAAGAGGAACTCGAAACCTTTGACCGTCCCGATCGTAGCAGCATCAGAGTACGAGTGCTCCTCACCGTTGTAGAATACGTTAGCTCGGTTCTCGTACTTGAACCTAGCGATCTTGCGGATACCAAGAGTCAGAGAATAGTCGAACGGAGTCTCTATAATATCCGTAGACAGCGGTCCGTTGAATACAGAGTACGTGTTGTAGTCAGACAGGGAGTTGTTCCCGTTGACAGCCGCATAGAAAGTCGAGAAGCGAAAGGCTTTCTTCAGAGTCTGAGCATTCCCAACCAACGGAATACAAAGTAGTAACGCCAAAAATATTCTCATCTCTTCAAATAGTTTTTGATCATCACGCCAATCTTAAAAGCATCAGGATTATACCGACTCAAGTCCTGCCTTTCAGTGGGGTTATAACGCGCCGCATCAAAGTCCTCTTCAGTCCCTTCAAACAAAAAGTTTCTGATCTTTCCGTCAATGAAGTTGTCCCGAAACTGCTCAAACCCATCTGGGTAAGCTCTATCTCCGCCATCGAGATTATAGAAATAGCGAATTTCCGCATCAATAGACTCTGCAAACTTGTTCCGAAGACCTCGGTACTGAGCGTCGTAGTCAGGCAACCCATGAAGCAGATCTAAAGCGACGTCTTGTGCATCGTTTGTTTGTGGATTCACAAGAACCGCAGGCTTCCTTCCGCGACTTGGATTTCTAACCTCCAGCCCTGTCTCATATGTAACCTGTGGGGTGCTCGTAGAGAAGTACTCTATACTACCAGCTCCCGTAGCATCACGAGTAAAGTCTTTGTCAGTTTTGACTTTGAAATCACCTAACGCACGCAAAGCAGGAAACATTTCTAAGGCTCCTTTTTTCAACGCCCTCGCAGACTTTTTTTTCGGCCTCATAGCTTGATGATGGTTTGCTTAAACATGCGGTTGTCAGACACCACAATCAAATGGTAGGTACCTAGGGGCCACTGCGATGCATCTTGCGTAGCGCTTGAGGACCGTAGTACCTCTCTCCCTGTAGCATCGAAGACAGTCAAAACAAACGGGTATGGGGAGTCTACATAGAACTGACGCTCTACAATAGTTGGGTGGATAGCAACCTCCTCTGCTAATTCAGAGACACCAGTAGGCCAGCCTTGCTGACAGTAATCGTACAGTCCGATACACCCCCCATCCCACTCCGCTTCACAGCAGTAGGGGTCCACCTCGATTACCCACCCGTAGCAAGAGTCGTTCAACCAGTATGGGACACCTGCACCTGTTGCGCACCCTGCGTCATACAGGCACTCCCCTTCGGTATTGGCCTCGACGCTGTAGTTGTACGCCGACAGATCCATGCACCCCACCACCACGGGGATGCAGCTCCCGTTGTCTACGTTAGCTTCCTCTTGGTAGTTTAGGGCCTCAGGGTCTGTACACCCAAACATGGCTAGAGTCACGCAGCTCCCATCGTCATAGTCTGCCTCATACCCTTGAGTGTAGTACTCTAGATACCCAGCCTGCATGCAGCCAGCGGCATAGTAGCAACTGCTGTCGGCGGTGTTTGCTATCGCGACATAGTTCTGCGCTGTGGTATCCATACAGCCATAGACATACTCTTCGCAAAGGTTGCCGCAGTACGTGGTCACTGTGTATGTGTACGGGAATGGGATGATGTTCCACTGAGGTACGTCGATGAGTGTGTCTCCAGTTGGCCCTTCAAGCATAAATCCGCACTGAGCCACAGTAAACAAAGACTGTGGTGTGGAGAAGAAGAAGACCTCCACCTCTTCGTTAGCAGGGAGGTATAGATCAAAGCTTTGTTCTACCCCATCTGCTGGCCCCATTTGATACTGCGGGGAAATCCACTCCCCTTGCTTCACTCCAATCCAACTGCCAAACCATCCGTCACCAACGCCGTCCGTGAGAGTTAGCGTGTAAATACAAGAGTCTGGTTGCTGCTCTACGTTAGCCTCGGGGCTGTAGTTGTAGTACGCTGTATCTATACAGCCGTATACTACTGGGGTTTCGCAAAGCAAATCGAGAAGCACCGTGGCGTCGGGGTTGTACTCTAGGTACTCTGGGTCCCCACACCCCACCAAATCCTCTATGGTTTGGCATACAGGGGTGGAGAACGTCGTGTCTACGTTGTAGCCGAAGTTGACGTTATCTGACGGGAGCGACCACACCTCTTCCCCACAGGCCTCCACTATCACCGTCCCGTCTTCGCCACCCCACTGAGACCCACTCATACCGT
>Ga0181373_1000140_pt1 | contig 18755 bp, 20 predicted proteins | sample LowvirmetaG_3_FD_130159 | JGI IMG/M metagenome (GOLD analysis project Ga0181373, IMG submission 130159) | Marine viral communities from the Subarctic Pacific Ocean - Lowphox_09 viral metaG | ecosystem: Environmental > Aquatic > Marine > Oceanic | place: Subarctic Pacific Ocean | collected... | reverse complement strand
TGGTGGTGAGTTCAGAGACAATGACAGCTTCTTCACGTGCTGCTTCTTCTCTGTGAATACGGGACTTAATCCGCTTGTGCTCTGCTGCTGAGATACAGCCATTACATAGTAGAGAATTGAGGTTAGAGAGTAGGGTCTTGGTTGTAGCCATGGTTGGCCTCCGCTGGTTGGTTGGTGGGTCCTGTCCATCCACCGGATCCCAAACCGGTTCCCCTGAGTGGGGTGGACATATATATTATACATCACCTTGACTTCCGTTGCATTTTGGATGAGTACTTTTATATCTGTCTTGTGCACGAGTGAAAGTGTCTTGTGCTAGGTCTGGAGAGGTTCTACAGCCCCCTGTTTTAGCCCCTTCTAGAGCCCCTATCTAGAGGGCCCCTCTGAGGGCCCCGGCGCCAGGCCTATGCCCACCGGCACTTAGCGCGCGCCTGGCTGGGCCTTAGTACAATTATTCCACACGACAACTTTTTGACTAACTTACCGGAACATACGAACACCCAGCAGCAATAAAAACCCCAGGGCCGTTTTCTGTACGCCACACAGTGGACATACGGGTTTTTCTCACAAAAATTTCCGGAGAACTTTTGGCAAACTTTGCCTATATATTGTATATTATATTCATAAAGGAGAAGCTATGAAATTGACTAGATCACAGTTGCGACAGATGATTTTAAAAGAGTTTAGAGACACTATTTTTAACGATGATGATAAAGACAATGTGATATCGCCGCCAGGTGGATTTCATGGCATGGGAGAAGATCGATCAGGTGGAAAAGGCGAAGCTATTTTAAAAATATATCTTGACGAAGCTAGTGATAATGTTTTGAAGACGATATACGGTGGAACTTCTGAAGCTAGTGTTAAAAGAGCGATTGATCGAGCTATTCAGGAGTTTGAGAGAATCTTGGCAGAACTAGAGTTAACTTACGGTATTGCGGGTATGAAACCTGATGATTTTCCTGACACTATGGGACCTACAAATCCGATCGATATTGATAGGCAGCAGACGTTGCTTAATTATTGTAATTATGATTACGTGGTCCAGAATCGAGGGCCTGGTCCATTTAATAGTTGGAAAGACGGCCCAATTAATTTGCTTTTAAACATTCAGGATGAAAATGACTGGGGACGTATTGCAATGATGTATATTGTTGAAAATTATCCGCATATGAGAGTTGATGGCTGGAGTTAATAGATAAAAGTAAAAACTCGCGCCGGCTCATTACCGGCGTTTCTTTTTTCTCACAAAAATTTCCGGAGAACTTTTAGGTGCCTTTTAGATAGTTATGTTCAACACATTATGGAGATGATATGCGTTTAACACGAAAGAAACTAAGACAGTTAATTATTCAAGAAGCAATAGACTTAAGTGAGGCGCCTGCTGTCACTCTATCACAGGCTATTTCGGTAGAAGCAATGGGAGATATTAAAAAAGCGATTGTTAACGTTAAAGATGAGACAGTCAAGCAATTATTTGAAAAGATGACTAACGTTATAGACAGTTTATCAAAAAGTAAGACAGGGTTAACGGATAGCGACATTAACACGCTCATGAATAGTGAAAAATTTAAGGGCATGTTAAGTAATGCTATTAAGAAAGAATTAGAGTCTAAGGTCCCGGGTTAAAATTAACTAATTTCTCACAAAAATTTCCGAGGGGAATTTATGTCAGGTTATGATACAACATGGGAGATGGATGATCGCGTTGTACATTTAGGCGATATCATTCGATATCTCAATCGGAGACGGCGCCGGGTATATCACGTGCCTGCTCAGTCACTTTACAAGATGCTCGATCGGCGCCTTAAAACTGGGCGGAAGCGCATGATGCGCGCCGATATCTCGGTACCGATCATTCTTGTCGTCGATCGGGAAACTCGCCGGCCGACTGTTGTCTTGGATGGTAATCATCGCCTGACTAAGGCAGCGACGATGAAAAGGGATATTCCTTTCCGTGTACTGTACAGTGATGAATACGATATGTTGTTTGGCACATAAAAATTTCTCCGGAAAATTTTGCAAAACTTTTGTAACCGTGATAGAAACTGTGTATAATATTAATGTATAGGAAATAGAGATTGCCATAGTCCAGAATGGCCTTAAGAAAAAATCAACATGACTTATGCACAAGTATTGAGGTAAAACTTAGAACCGAACGGGAAAACCTAGGTCCTTTTGGAAGCCCTATGGGGTAAAAAGAAGCACCGTCCTATGGGGCAAAGCAGGCTAATAGGTGGACGTGAAGTTTCGGGGCAATTCGTAAGTGATATCACAGTATTACAGGTTATTTGTTAACAACATATGCTAGCAAATAACACAGATCACATTGTGTGGTCTGATAAAAATTAAAGATAAAGATAACTTAATTTTCGTAATACTCGAATATCACATATAGGAGTGTCCTCATGACATCGAACAACCCACAGGGACTAGTGTCCCTTCCAGTCGCCCTCAATTGGCATTTTGAACCCCGTTGTAACTACCGTTGCAAATTCTGCTTCGCGCACTTTGCAGACATCGAAGAAAAATCCAATTACCCTATCCCTCAACTCTACGCTGATCTCTACGCACGAGGTGTCAGAAAGATCACCTTTGTCGGTGGAGAACCGATGCTCGATCGGCGCATTGACCATAGAATCACTTTGGCTGCAGAGATGGGTTTTACCACCTGCTTGGTGACAAATGGTACCCGTGTTACACCTCGTTGGTTAGAGAAAATGCGTGGGCATCTCCACTGGATTGGTTTCTCTATTGATGCGTCAAATGACATCTTGCATGCTCAGATCGGCCGGGGTCGCGCGGGTGAGATAAAAAAGGGATACAGCAAGCATCTCGAGCGTTCTCTTGTTAGTTGGAATGCTGCCAAGTCATTAGATTATAATCTTAAGCTGAACACAGTTGTGTGTAACTATAATAAGGCAGATGACATGTCTGAGCTCGTTGCGCGTCTCGCGCCTGATCGTTGGAAAGTTTTCCAGGCCTTACCGATCAAGGGAGAGAATGATGATGTATGGGATGAGTTAGAGATCACTAGTGAGGAGTTTTCTGCTTGGGTTTCTCGTCATCGGCATTTGGAGCCCGTTGTTGAGTCGAATGAGTTGATGACTGGAAGTTATTGTATGCTCGACGGTAAGTTGCGGTTTTATAATAATGTGGGAGGTGAGTTCAAGCATAGCTCTCCGATACCCGAGGTGGGAATGGATCAGGCTTGGTCACAGATCGAGTCGATGTTTAATGATGATGTATTCGAGGATCGTGGTGGAGTGTGGTCTTGGGAGGCGTCAAAATGAGTCAGTGTGTTTATTTAAAATCTGGAATTCCCATGATGGTATTTTATAGTAAATCTGAGGCACGTCGCTATGCTAAGAAGTGTAAGCGGAAGCATCGTAAGTTAGTACCTCACTTGTGTGCTCGATGTGATAAGTGGCATTTGCGGACGAAGTTGAATGATGAGCATTATAAGGTGTGTAATTGTCGGGATCATCTTGGTCGTTTAAAGAGAGCGTATTTAGATCGAGACCTGATCGAAGCTGTGCGTGCGAAGTTGAATAGTAAAGCTAGGTGCGAAGTTGTAGAGATCTATGAGTGTCCAGAGTATTATGATGTGTGGCATCTAACATCTATAGGTAAGAAGAAGTAAAAAGTAGAGTGTGAGTCGAGGATGCCCCTGCGGGGGGCTTACTCGGCGTTCATAGGGTAGGGCTAGCTCGCGCCGGTTGAACCGGAAGTGTTTTTATCATATTCTCCGTATAAAAGTAAACTTTTGATATGTATCTGAATAGTTATATAGTGATATAGAGATAATATGATAATTACATTTAAACGGGGTATGTATGAAAATTAATAGAAACAGGTTGAAAAGAATGATCAAAGAAAGTCTGAATGGAACGGTCGGAAGTAGTGTTGATTTAGGTATGATCATGGATCCGGATAACGTTTTCTTCACGTTATCCGAAGATACCCAGGTAGGATTATTAAAGATGAGCAACTTGATGGAGTCAGCTGCTTCTCGTGCATTCCAACTTGATTCTGCTGGTATGGGTGTCGACATGGGTAGTGATAAAGCAGGTAACCCAGCTTTGTTGAGTTTTTACAAAATGGCGCTTAGAAGAAAAGAAGAAATGAATGCGGTTAGAGATTTTATCGACATAATGGAATTTACAAATCAAGATCTGACTCTGGTAGAGTTTCTGCAGATGAAAGGATTATAGGTACGAAGAAAATAGGGAACAATTGTAATATTGTGCAATTGATGGTTAGTGAGTAGGTTGCATTATACTGTCATTACTGTGACCTAATCCAAGTGCATGACCAATTTCATGTAGTATTACAGCATCTTCATATATTAAGCTATCTGGAATCTGGACATGAACGCGCTTTATAATGTAAGTCGTATCTTTATTTTTTTCACCGTGGTAATACCACTTTACATTAGTCATGGCATGATATCTAGATCGATCAAAGTCTCGATGATCTGATAGTTGTATTACATTTAATTTTGTAAGATCACAATATTCAACCTCAGAAATGCTTGTGATATCGACGTATACGTTTCTTTTTTGCCAATAACTTAAGTAGCCCACAACATCGTTAACTGTTATACTCGAGTCCGGACATATCTCAATACTAGGCTCAGTTATCCATCGCCAGCTTGACTTAAGTTCGCCTGCTGACACCTGATTAATAGATATAATAAGATTTAATAGAAACATTTTTACCTCGCAGTTTATAATTATATTATAATACACTGAGGTCTCTGTTGCATAAAGCATTTAAAATATACAAAAGACTTAAAAAGATTACAACAATCATTAAGAGTAGAAAATATAATCTGTGGGTTGCTAACAACAACAGGACTCGTGCAAATGGTCTTTCTTTGATTGATAAGTTGCCTAAAGGTTGGGGTATGATATTTATTTACGACGAAGATGTTAGGCATAGCTTTACTATGGAAAAAACAAAAATACCTTTACAGATAATATTCCTAGATAAAAATTTTAAAATCAATCAAGTTTTTAATTGTCGGGCTTTTCAAAAAGGTGCTATTACGCCTAAAGAAAAATATAGATATGTTATAGAAATATAACACACGCAATGATATATATTTAAGTACAATAAAACAAAGATCCTGGAGGTTTATTGTGAGAAATACAAAAAATAAAAATGACATTAGAAGAAAGCAAATTAAAAATCTAATCAAAGAGCACGTAAAAGAAATCAAAGTAACATCAAGAAAGTTTAATTCTGCACTCAGAACTGCAAAACATTATGAGGCTAGATTGATTGAGGGTGGTGCACCGCAGGCAATTATCAACGAAGGCGTAATGGATATTATTGGTGGTGCATTTAACAGTGATGCAGTTATTGACACAGTTAAAAAATACATTATTGAGGGTGTTTTAAACTTTCTAGGCATTGACGGTTCAGAACATGAAGTACTCTATGTTCTTTTTGAAAATATATTGGAAGCAATTGACTACACAGAGTTTATGAAATATTTTGGTGATAATCAATGCGAAGAAATGATGAAAGTTGTTACAGAAGCTTCGATTGAAACTGTGACTGAGCTTGGTGCTGATAAAATATTAAGCAGTTTATTGGGTAATATGGGTGGCGGAGAATCTGGCAGAATTGTTAGTGCTATTTCAGATGCATTAGGAACAGTAGCACAAGAGTCACTTAACGAAGTTGTTGTCAGCATTATTCAAGGGTATCTTCAGGAGCCGCTTAGAGAATTAATATGTGATACTAGTCTTACAGACGTACTTTCTAATATTGGAAAAAGTGTACCGGGATTAAGCAGCTTAACAGGCGACGGCGGAGTTGGTGACTTTTTAGGCGGAGACTTAGGATTTTTAGGAAGTTTGTTTGACGGAGAATAAAATGAGCGCAGTTAAAAAAAGACAGGGTTTAACAGAAGAAGAATTAAGAAGCATTATTAAGAAAAGAATAATGATAGAAGAGTTAAGATACTCAACTGCTCAGAAACATTTAATTCTTGAACAGTCAGGAGGGCTATCTTCTGCAATGATGTCTTCACTACTAAGTACGCTAGGTATGCTACCGGGTTTTCCTTCTGAAAAGACAATGGCTTCTTTTTTACCCTGGGCTGCTGGAGCTGCTACTGCTTTAATCACTACTGGAGCTGCAGCAGGTGCTGCTGCATTGATGCCTGGTGGGTTATTACTAAAGGCATACGCGGCGGGTAAAGTTCTTTTTTATGGATATTCTTTTTGGAAACTTTTCGGTGAAGGCTGGGTTGCAGATTTTACTAATTTTAATCTCGATACTAAACAAATATTCTTATCAACAACTGACAATTTTATTAATAAAAAAATGGGTTCATTAGGATTTGCTGGAAAAATTAGTAGTAAAGATCTCATAATGCCGGAATTGCCGTCAGACTTTGCAGCAATTAACGGCTTAACTACAGAAAGCTCTATGGTTGATTATCAAGCAGCGATAGCAGAGGCCCCTGAAGCAGACCCGACTGCAGTTGATAACTGGCTAGGAATTCCTTTAGCAAAATTTAGTGAAGATACTAGTTCGGGATGGTCTAAGATCAAAGCTTTTGCCAATGCACAAATCGGTGACAATGGCGGGATAATGAACCACGCTGCGAAAATTGTTAAGGAAGCACTAGATAGTGAAGATCCTGAGAGTGTAATAGCTAAAGTTGGTGCTGTGATAAGAATCAACAACTACTCATTAAGAGAAATTCACAGATTAGACCACTTTGTAGGTGAAAAACTTAAACAAAAAATTGATGGGGGTGCTATTCACTTTGATAGTAACATACCCGGGTATGGTCATTTTAAATGTACAGAACAAGCAATGAGGACAGCCATTGGTAATGATAGTGAGAGCGTAATATATTTTATGTGTAAAAATTTTGATACTGTTGCTTCACATGTGCCCGTAACGGGTAATGTTAGTGATGATTATATCAATAGCCTGGTTAGAGATAACATTAATATCAAGCAGTATGCTAAGAAAAAAATAGCTGCACTTAATATTGACGGTGAGGACTTTTTGGCTAAAATATTGCCTTATGTGGGTGGTGATACAACCAGGATTGCTGGTGTAATCGACACTTCTTTGGCGGGTACTACGTTCATTGGTTATAAGTTTTTTGAAGCGTTAGAATTGACACTTAAAGAGCAATTCCTTAAGCTTTGGGAAAAAGTAAAAGAATGGGGTAAGGCAGTCTACGATTATTTTGAGCCTCATGTTGTAGCTGCTGCTGCTGGGATAGCTGGCTTCTTTTCAAGTAAAGTTTTGCCTGCTCTGAAAACTGCATGGCAAACCATAACAGAAATAGACTTAAGTGATCCAATCGGATCTTTTGTTACTGCTTTTAGTGGATTGTGGGAAGCTTTTACTGGATTATTTAAATCTAGTGGTGGTGAAAGCGAGACTGATGGCGGTGAAGATGTTGCGAGTAGCAAAAAAGGCACGAAAAAAGCATCCGGAAGAAAAGTAAGACCGACAGTTAAGAAAATGCAAACAATGATCAACAGGTACATAGAAAGAGAAAATATGGGTATTGAACCAACTGGTGCTGACGGTGTCTGGGGTAACGATACAGATAGAGTATGGCAAGCTGTGATCAACAAAGCTTTTGATGGTCAAGGCATATTTAGTGACGATCCCGACGCGGCTAAGCTTTCTTCTGGTTTAACACTGTGGCCTAAGATGTCAAAGATGTTAAATGATGACAACGGTCCGGCATATGCAAGATACACACCCGATAAAGAAGGTGCGTATGAGATAATTAAGGATATATTTAAAGGAAGACTTGGTACAGAAGACGGGGATGTAACTGATGGTGAAACCGATACTCCATTAAGTAATACTGGAAACATAGGCGATAGAGATAATCGAGGTACTAGGGGTGATGGTGGGACAGTTCAAAGAAACAATATTGGAATTGAGGTGTTGGCTGGAAATAATAGTTTTGATACACTTGAAGCTGTTGGTTTTCCGTCGGGTACTTCTAAAAATGTTTCAGATGCTGTTATAACTGGTATTAGAAGTATGAATTTTTCTGGTGGGATGGTAACACTTAAAGTAAAATATCAGAGAAAAGCAATTAGAAATAAGAAGAGAGGTGAGGTTATTTCTATAAAATTAGAAAAGACACAGATACCTTTAAGAATGTTATCTTTCAAGAAAATGAGATCAGCAATTGAGGATGTTTTGACATCAGGAAACTCTCGAGTTGACATGACAAAAATGAGTAGAAAAGAAAAAGGAAGAGTTGGATCGTTTACATTAGTTTTGCGAATTCCGCCAAATGCAAAGAGGTTTTAAAATGATAATTAACGAAGCTAATATTAAAAAAGCAATCAGAAAAAAGCTGATGGAGTTCAAACTTAGAAGTTTCGGTCACGGTGGATCATCTGGTGGTAGTAGTGGTAATGTTGCAGGTGAAGATAGTGAACCGGATATTCAAAGTGTTCGAGGAGACTACCCAAAAGAAAACATTAAGATTGTGATTGAAGAGTTGAAAAATGTAGGCATCACCAATCCGAATGCTATTATGGGTGTTTTGTCAGTCATTGCTAAAGAATCAAACTTTAAACCAAAGGGTGAGAAAGGTTACAAAAATACTAGTATATCTAGGATTAAAGAAGTATTTGGTAAAAATACAATTAAGGTAAACATTGACGACATCAAAGCTGGCACACCTTTTTCATCACTGTCAGATGATCAAATTCAAAATCTTAAGTCATCAAATGAAAAGTTCTTTAATGCCTTGTATGGTAATAGAATAGGTAATAACGACAAAAACGATGGCTGGGATTATCGTGGCCGCGGATTTAATCAACTAACTGGAAGAGCTAATTATAGAAAAGCAGGCTTTGAAAACAATCCTGATGCTGTCAATGATGTAAGGAATGCTGCAAAAGTCGCAGCAAAGTTTATGACAATTTTCCATCCAAATGTTTGGACAAAAGAAGAGTTAAATTCAGCAAAAACACCGGAAGAAGGCACGAAAATGGCGGCTGATATCAATGGTGGGCGCAGAAACAAGGAAAGAGCAAGAAAAAATGCGCTAGCTAGACTACCACAATTTAAAGAGATGTTTTCAAAAAAAGAAGAAGGCGAAGAAAATTCTTAATATTTCCTAGTTTCGTATATTGCTTTTCTTTCCGGTCTTGATTTTGCAAATATTTTTAGAAGTTCACCGGCTTTAGAATTTGCTTGATCTTCATGGAATCCGCCTGCATCTCTTATTTTACCGTTGATTATACCTATTTGATCTTGCATCATATGGGTCATTTCATGCGCAACAGATCTTAAACAGTCAGCTATAGCTCTATTTTTACAGTAAACTCTACAACAATTGTTTCCTACTTCATATAACGCAGTTGTTGTTATACCGTGGGGTTCACGAGAATTTACCATGTGTACTTCAAATTCTCCTTCTATTGGTAAACTATCTGCGCAAAACAAAACAAACTCTGAGGCTAACCTGAGCTTTTCAGGAGTATAACCTAGGTCTCTATCAACAAACAATTTCATCTAATCTCCATTATTTCGTCTAGTTTATCTAAAAATATTTTTATTTTATATATATCAGGGCCAATTCCAACGTTCTCAAAGTCTTCAGTTGCCATTACAAGGATTGATATTAATTCTCCTTTGTCGTTAAATACTGCTGATCCTGATGATCCAAAAGTTGCAGGTATTGTGTACAAGCACATGTCTTCGCAGCCTCCAAAGTAACCGTCAAAAAGAAGTCTGGTCTTAGGTGAACCTATCCCGTTAGGTGCTGCAACATTAAATACAAATTCTCCTAAGGCGGGCATTTTTTTTGCTAGTTTTATATTTTTAAACTTTTCACCTTTATATTTTATTGCTGATAAAAGACATATGTCGTTTTTAGGATCTTTAAAGATGATTTGTGATAATCTAGGTGCATCTGAGTTGTTTACTATTATTTCTGTTTTAAAAAGTTCGTCTTCCGGTGATGAACAAAAATGGTCTGCTGTGAGAACAAAGATGTGACTTTTAGTTGAACTTATAATCATACCAGACGCAGTTGAGTGTATTGATGTTTGGTCCATTAAAGAAACAGATTTAACTAAAAATGTAAAGTTGTTTAATTGGTCTTTGTATTCTTTTTCATATAAAAGCTTAAAGCTGTGTTCTTCTTGAATCACTGGAAAGTCTGATTTAAGAAAAGGTAAGAAAGATAATGTTAACAAAAACAACATCGCTTTTTTAAACTTTTTTATTTTGACCATTATTGTTACTCCTGTATATTCTTAAGTATCTCAAAAAATTAATAAGTGTAACGGTATAAAAATTTGTGTATAATAAAAGCATACAACAACTACCAAAACTTGGATTAATATGTCAATTAGATTCGGATATGCATGCATCAATATGCATTTACAAAAAACACAAAAGGTCACAACAAACAGAGGTATGATCAAAAGAACTTTTAAGGCAAAAGGTATTGCGTACGCATCAGAATTGGCTGAACACAATACAAGAAACATTTTACCTATTCTTATGTGGAATCAAAAGCATAACATTAAAGTGTTTCGTATGTCATCCTGCCTATTCCCGTGGGCATCAGAATACAATCTTGAAGATCTTCCGGACTGGAATCAGATTGAGATCAATCTTAAGAAAGCTGGTGCATATGCAAGGCACTGTGGTATTCGGCTTTCTTTTCATCCAGGACCATTTAATATTCTTACTTCGCCAAAAGAAAACGTCGTTGAAAATTCAATTAAAGATCTAGCAACTCATGGAAAGATCATGGATGTTATTGGTATGCCTCGTGATCGATGGTCAAAGATTAATATACATATTGGTGCAACATACGGGGATAAGGTATCGGCTATTGACAGATGGTGTAAGAATTACGAAAGACTTCCAGCAAGCGTTAAAACGCGTATTACACTAGAAAATGACGATAAAGCTAGTATGTATAGTGCTAAAGATTTATATCAAGTTTACGAGCGACTAGGTGTGCCTACTGTGTTCGATTACCATCATCACAAATTCTGCACAGGTGACCAAACAGAAGAAGAAGCACTTAAGCTGGCTGCTAGTACATGGGGTGACGTGCGTCCTTGTTGTCACTATTCAGAATCAAAAGCACTTAATGAAGGTTTAAATGTAAAACCTCAAGCTCACAGTGACTATATTTTTCAAGAAGTTCAAGATTATGGTTTGGATATTGATGTTGTTTTTGAGGCAAAAGCTAAGGAGCAAGCGATACTTAAGTATAGAGAAAAATATGGAGATGAAAAATGTCAATTGCTGGCAAAATAAAAAAACACTTACCCCACAAAGATTTATCAGTGAAATTATGGAAAGATGAAAAATTAAAGCCTGCGATAAGAGAACAGCTACTAGAAATAGCTGACGTCTTTATTGATTATCTCGGGATTCAGATTGATGTTATTGATATCACAATGACAGGTTCTTATGCAAATTATAATTACACGCCTTATTCTGACATAGATCTACATATTATTGTGGATCCTACTTCTATAAACAAAGACGTCGATCTAGTCGAAGAATTTTTAAAAGCTAAAAGACAATTTTGGAATGATCGCCACGATATTAGAGTTTTAAATATTGAGGTTGAGATGTATGCACAAGATGTTAACGAACCACATGCTAGTAGCGGAGTATATTCTATTAAGGATGACAATTGGTTAGAAAAACCTAAAAAGTTTAGAAAAGAATTTGATCGATCAAATGTAGCTCGTAAAGTAAAGTACTTTAAAAGATTAATTGAGATTGAGATTGACGAAGCAAAAATGAATAAAAGTATTAAAGGTTTGGAAAAGCTCATAAAAAAAATTCGTGATATGCGTTCGGCCGGTCTAGAAAAAAGTGGAGAAATGGCCGATGAGAATGTTATTTATAAGGTACTGCGCAGTGAAGGAGATATACAAAAACTTTATGACATGCGTGACAATGTCTTTGATGTCAATTTAAGTTTATAATTAATAATCTAAATTGTCATTATCACCTGGTCTGTAGTTTGGATTTGATCTAAAGAAATCTCTTTGTGATGATCGCCAACTTTGGTATCTATCATTTGAAGCTGTGTCTTGGCCCATTGCTTGACCTAGTGCACGTTGCACCATTTTCAACTTGCCTTGTTCCTCTCTCATGTACTCTGTTTCTTCTGGTGTTGTTTGGTAACCTCTTGAGGCCATAAAACCTTCTACATCACCATCGTGTAACAAGTCACTATTCCCTTGACCTATTTGACTATATCGTACTGATCCCTGGATAGTATTATTTAAAATTCTCATTAGTAATTCAGCATCAGCTCTTCTTGGTGAGCTAGGTCCTAGGTTGGGATTGTTACCTAAAAAGCTCATTACAGCTGAGTATAATACTTCAGGGTTGTTTTTTAAATCAACACCGTGAGGTATTCCAAGCGCCACTTGTGTTTCAGACAATAATACTGTTTCACTTATAATTTTTCTTAATTGTTGCTTTGTTATTTTCATTGGAGCTCTCCTTTTACACTCTATTTGTTAATTTAATTTCTGCATTCCCACGATCATCTTGTGGTGGTAAATTTGTCCTGAATCTACCTGAATTGTGAGACATTACTATAATTTTTGCGCTATGTGGTCTAGTTTTATGCTCTCGATCGTGATAAGAAATGCGAATCTGTGTAGCTACAGGATCAAATCTATTCATCATGCTAGGAATTAAGGAATAATACCACTCCCTCCATTCCTTTTCTACAGGTGACCCGCGCCTTGGAAAAATTATATTCCATTCTTCATATTCGTAATCATCTATATAGCTAGGTGCACCACCAAAGTTAAGTTCCTGCCTAGGTACGTAATCTGCTTTAAGTGCTTCTCGAATTATTGTTCGAAGCTTTGATCCTGTTACTTTCATTTTTTCTTTTTCCCTTTTTTATTTTTTTTCTTTTTGACAACAGCCCAAGACTTACTTGGGTTAGCAGAATTAACTCTTGCATGCGCCCATTGATGAGCTGACATGCCTTTTCTAGAACCAGAGGTATAATAAGCTGCGAGTCCTTTTCTAAACTCTGAATAAACTGAACCTCTAGTAAAACCTCTCTTATCTGCTTTTTTATTCAAAGACTTTTTAACAGCTGCAGACAAACCACCGGCTGAGTTCTTTTTCTTCTTTTTCTTCTTTTTCTTTCTTTTCTTCTTTTTCTCTTCTAACTCTTCAATCTTCTCTAGTATAATTGATAACTTTTCAGCTTCGATTACCTCACTAATTAATTCGTTTAATTGGTAAATACTAATTGATAATGACTCATTCTTTTTATTTTTTTTCTTGTCTCTCTCTTCCTTTTCCATTCTATCTCTTCTTCTGCGTCCTCGAGCAATTCTTTTAGGATCTCCGCTTTCTAAATCTGCCTTAGTCATATCTAACTTTTTAGCTCTTGTGCTTCCTTTAGGTGCATCATATTGAGCAGGGTTTTCTTGTAATTGAATGAATGATTCTAAAACATCTTCTAAAGATTTATCTTCTTTAGATTTAGAATTCAAAGCTTTAAAATCTGCGCCTGTTATTTCATCATGAGGTGGAGCAGCTTGTGCTATTTGTTTTTGTTTTGAAGTTAACTTCTTTTTTTCACTTAAGTTTTGTAAATTACTTAAAACTTGCTGTATTAATTTAGTGTCTTCTTTCATAAGTGTCCCGATAAACCTTTAATCTTCAATCATATATTTAATTCTTACATTAATTTTGATTAACTTAATATATATTAACTGTAGTATTAAATATATTTAAATGGATAATATATCCTAATTTAGTAAATAAAGGTGCAAGTATGTCAGTTTTTAAGAATCATAAAACAGTAGCAGATCGATCTGCTTCAGATAGAAGAAGACATAAAGAAAAAATAGATAAAGCAATCAAAGAAGGTATCCATGATATTGTTGCTGAAGAGAGTATAATAGGTAAAGATGGTAAAAAGAAAATCAAGATACCTGTTAGAGGAATAAAAGAATTTCAATTTATTCATGGTAATGGAAAAGGTACTAAGGGTGTAGGTTCAGCTCAAGGTCAAGATATCAAAAAAGGTCAGACAGTTAGGCAACCTAGTAAGAAAGGTAAAGGTAAAGGTAAACCTGGTAAACCAGGTGATAACAAGGGTGAAGAATATTATGATGTTGAGATATCATTAGATGAGTTAGCAAAATATCTATTTGATGATTTAAATTTACCAGACTTAGCTAAAAAACAAACAGCTAATGTAATTACAGAGCAAATTAAAAGAAAAGGGTATCGATCTAAAGGTATAAGGCCTAGGCTTTCTAAAAAAGAAACATTAAAGAACAAAATAAAGCGCCAGAAGGCAGCAGAAAGAAACGGTACATATGATCCGGAATCAGGAGATAGGTTTCCATTTCACGAAGATGATTTAAAGTACAAGCATATAGAAATAACAAAAAAGCCTATAACAAATGCAGTAATTTTCATGATCATGGATGTGTCTGGATCTATGGGTAAACGAAAGAAATTCTTAGCTAGATCTTTTTTCTTTCTCTTATATCAATTTTTGAGATATAAATATCAGAATATAGATATAGTTTTTATATCTCATACAACTGAGGCACAAGAAGTAAATGAAGACGATTTCTTTAGAAAAGCTTCTTCTGGTGGTACATATATTTCTTCTGGATTAGGGCTAGCTGAAAACATTATCCAAGAAAGATATAATCCTTCTTCTTGGAACTTGTATACTTTTCATTGTTCTGATGGAGATAATTGGAGTTCAGATAATGAGAAAGCATTACAAAAGATGGAAAATTTAATAAAATTAAGTCAACTAGCTGGTTACATTCAAATTAAACCAGCACAAGAATCTATATGGGGTGACGAAATGGCAGAAGTTTTTGAACCTTTAGTTAGTGAAAAATTTAAAGTTTGCAAGATAAGAGATAAACACGATGTTTGGCCTGAGTTTGCAAAACTTTTTGGAGGTAAATATGAGCTCTAATTGGGGAGTTGCTGATCTTAAAAAATGGGACGATAAAATATGCGAAATTGGTAAAAAATACGGACTAGATTGGCATGAAATTACTTACGAGATTTGTGACTACTATGAAATGATTGGTCATATGTCTTATCATGGTATGCCAAGTCATTATAGTCACTGGTCTTTTGGTAAATCTTTTGAACAAACACACTTCAACTATAATTTAGGACAAGCAGGATTACCTTATGAGATGATCATTAACTCAAATCCTTCAATTGCATATTTGATGATGCAAAATCCTTTATACTTGCAAGTTTTAATTATGGCACACTGTATTGGTCATAGTGACTTTTTTAAGAACAACAGGTGTTTTTCTCACACTGATCCTGATCATGTTGTTTCTAGAATGAGAAATGCAAAAAAGAGAATTCAAGGTTATGTTGAAAATCCTTTGATTGGACAAGAAAAAGTTGAAAGATTTTTAGATAATTTACATGCAATTAAATACCAGACAAATAGATATAATTCACCTAGAAAATCTAAAAGTGACATTAAAGCACAAGAAATTAAAAAATATAATGATTACAAAAAGAAAGGCATTATATTGGATACTAATGTCTTAAACAAACAGCGACTTCTTCAACCAGATCATGATTTGCTTGCATTTTTTCCTGAGTATTACCCAGATCTTTATGAAGATTGGCAATTAGATCTATTCAATATTGTCAGAGAGGACAGCCTTTACTTTATGCCACAAATACAAACAAAGATCTTAAATGAAGGCTGGGCTTCTTTTTGGCATTATAAAATTCTTCATGAGTTAAAATTAGATGACGAACTACACCTGCCATTTTTAAAGATGCATAATGCAGTAGTCAGACCTCACCTGGGTAGAGTCAATCCTTATCACGTTGGTTTTTATATTTTCCAAAAGATTGAGAGAGAAGAAGGGTTGGATCGATGTTTTGAAGTTAGAGAAATACATGATGACGTCTCAGCTCTTAGAATGTTACTTGATGAAGATGATTTAAGAGAATTAAACTTTTTTGCGTATGAAAATAAAAAAGATGGAAGTGCAGTAGTTTCTGAAGTTGTAGATCATGATGATTGGAAAACAGTAAGAAATGAATTAATTAGAAACACAGGGATTAATATGATCCCACATGTATATGTAGATAGAGTTGATAGCGACAACACATTAATTCTCAAACATGAGCACGATGGCAGGGATTTAGATTTAGACTATGCAGATAAAGTTATGGACCAAGTTAGAGAAATTTGGCCGTATGACTCTAAACTTTTCACAGTAATTGAGGAAGAAGTTTGGGAAATTTGATTTTACACATTCGCTGTATTAAATAATATTACTAATAACAGGAGATAAACTATGGCACGCAGTAAAAAAGACTTCTTAAAACTAATTAAGGAGCAAAGATCACAAAAAAATAAAGAAAAATTCACAGGTACTTTTTTAGAGTACTTGGAATTAATTAAAGATAACCCAGGTCATGTAAAGTTAGCACACAAAAGATTGTATGAAACAATTAAAAATCAAGGTTTGGCAACTTTAGACGTTGGAACAGATGGGTATCGAGATATCTTTAATGGTGATAAGATTAGAAAATACGATTATTTTGAAAAAGAATTCTTTGGAATGGAATCAGTTATTAATAAATTGATGAGATTTATGAAGTCGGCAGCTTTCAAAGGTGAAGAAAGTCGCCAGGTTCTTCTACTTATGGGCCCTGTAGGTGCAGGTAAATCAGCCTTGATCGATTCAGTTAAGCGTGCACTGGAAGAAGCTGAAGATTATTACCACTTAGAGGGTTGCCCAGTAAGAGAAGAGCCGCTTCATTTACTTCCAAGAAGTTTAAGAAAAGACTTTGAAGATCTTTTAGGTGTACATATTGAAGGTGACTTGTGTCCTGTATGTCGTCATAGATTAATGAACGAGTTTAACGGCGAATACGAAAAATTCCCAGTAAAACAAGCTAGCTTTTCTCAACGAGGAAGAAGAGGGATCGCAGTTGTACCACCGATGGATGCAAACTCCCAGGACGTCTCTGTGTTAATTGGAACTGAAGACATTAGTAAACTAGATCTTTATCCTGAAGATGATCCACGCGTACTCTCCTTAAACGGTGCATTCAATGTGGGTAACAGGGGTATCGTAGAATTTGTTGAAGTTTTCAAGAATGAAATTGAATTTCTTCACACAATGTTGACAGCAACACAAGAAAAACGCGTACCTTCGCCAGGTAAAAACGATATGCTTTATTTTGATGGGGTGATATTATCTCATTGTAACGAGTCAGAGTGGAACAGATTTAAATCTGAACACACTAACGAGGCTATTCTAGACAGGGTGTTAAAGATTGAGGTACCTTATGTTTTAGAGCTTGATCAAGAACAGAAGATCTATGAGAAAATCATTGGAAGATCTGACTTTAGAGGCGCACATATTGCACCACATACTATGAAAATTGCGTCAATGTTCTCAGTTATGTCAAGACTGCAGCCTTCTAGAAAATGTGATCTATTAACAAAAATGAAAATTTATAATGGTGAAGCAATTATTGAAAAAGGTCGCGTCAAGAAAGTTGATATTAGAGATTTAAAAGCCGAGTCTAAGCATGAAGGAATGGAAGGTATTTCTACCAGATTTATCATGAAGGCATTAGATGCTGCGCTATCCGATTCTGACAATGGAATGATCACACCAATCAATGTTGTTGATTCAATGATTAAGCAAGTTAAAGAGCAGATTATTGATGAAGATGCACAGACAAGATACTTAGAAATTTTGCAAAAAATTATTAGAGAAGAATATCTAAGCATACTAGAGACAGAAATTGCAAAAGCATTTATCACAGCTTACGAAGAGCAAGCACAATCTTTGTTTGATTCTTACTTAGATAACGCTGAATGCTTCACAACAAACTCAAAGGTTAAAAATAAAATCACTCGTGAAGAGACTGAACCAGATGAAAAATTCATGAGAACAATCGAAGAAATGATTGGAGTTGTAGGATCAGCTCGAGACGGATTTAGAAACGATGTGACAGCTTTCATGTTCTCTAAAATGAGAAAAGGTGAAACAGTTGATTACAAGTCTTACGGGCCTCTTAAAGAAGCAATCGAACAGTACTTGATTTCATCAGTTAAAGATATCGCAAGAATCGTAACTAGATCAAAATCTCGTGATGATAAGCAAAAGAAAAAGTATACTGGAATGATTCAAACACTTATTGAAGAATACGGTTATAATGAAGCATCAGCAGAGGAAATATTGACTTATGCAAGCAACAATCTCTGGCGAGACTCATAAAGTTGAAGTACACGACAAGGGTACAATTCAAGATTTCTTAAAGATGGAAGAGGAGCGTTTTTATAGCTTGGTAAATAAAAACGCTCTGTATTCAAATAAGTCAACTAGTAACAGAACTAGTTTAAATTATCTCAACACATCAGATAATACAGACTTAAATAAATCTTTAAGAAGTCTTCTTTTGAAAGAATATTTTGAATGTGAGAAAATGTACCCATATTTGGGTGAATTGTTTTTATTTAACTTTTTTAATAAGCTTCCCGATAGTAAGAAAAACTTAGCTAGATTTCATAAAAGAGATCAAATGTCGTTTTTGGAAACAATAAAAGATGACGGAATAAGGGAAATAATAAACTGGGTATTTGAAAACTCTTCACTTGAAAGAACAATTAATATCCAGGCACATGATGGTGATGGTTTCTGTGTTGAACCTGAAGATAACTTCGCTTTCAACTTTAGTTACGA
>Ga0181373_1000137_pt1 | contig 18895 bp, 15 predicted proteins | sample LowvirmetaG_3_FD_130159 | JGI IMG/M metagenome (GOLD analysis project Ga0181373, IMG submission 130159) | Marine viral communities from the Subarctic Pacific Ocean - Lowphox_09 viral metaG | ecosystem: Environmental > Aquatic > Marine > Oceanic | place: Subarctic Pacific Ocean | collected... | reverse complement strand
AATTTTGATGCAAAACTAGGTCCTGGGAATCCTACTGGGTTAATTGTGTTTTTATTATTATTTCCGGATAATATATCTGCTTCAACTTTCCATTGAAGTAGACTATCTTTTTTATATATATTTTCTCCACTATTAGCATAGAATACCCATTCTAATCCTTGAATTGCTCCTCCATCTTCTATACCCTTACCTCCAAGTCCTCTTGAAGTTAATATATTTTCAACAACTGCTTCATCAACTTGCATATAAAGTTTATTATCTCTATCTAATTTAAGTCCTGATGAAACTGAGTATGAAGTTGTTGTAGTTGATTTTTTCCAAAAACTACCACCAGATCTTGAAGTAACAACTGAGGATCCTACGAAATCTACTTTATCCACTACTGAACCAGCATCAAGAGGTTGATTTCCTTTCCAAACTCTTAATCTTATATCCGTAGCATTAAAAGGTAAATTAGTTGTTGTACCATTGTATGTATATTCTAAACCTAATTTAGCAGTAAATTCTACATATTCCCTTCTTTTTGTTTTTCTTTTCCAGTTTCCTTTTCTATGATAATCTGCTGAGTATATATAAGTTGTAGGTACTGATTGGATTATAGATAAATACTGTTGTTGTGATGTATCTTGACCTGCAGATCTAAAACTTTCGCTTACAAAAGCAACAGCACCCTCAGGTTCTGTATCTAAAAGATAAGCTTGTTCAGCATAACTTCCTGTTACGTAATTAGCAGAAGGTTGAGAATAAAAACTAATACTTCTTCCTGTATCTGCTGATGAAGTACCTTGCGCCACAAAACTATAATCTGTAAATCCAGTATCTGGATTATCATATAAACTAAGACGTCCAGACCCAGAAAATGGTATTCCACTTGAATAACCTCTACTACTAGTTTGTGAGTATAAAACAGGGGCTAAATAAGTCCCTACAGATATTATTTTATGTTCATCATTTAATTGTTCTAAATCTTGAGCATCAGCCTTAATATCCACAGCTAATTTAGTTGTTTTACCTACAGGGAATGTTTTTTCTACAATATCTTTTGCTACTCCTTGCAGTGAAGGTGGTAATGCATTTGATTGACCATCTACTAAATATGACATATTTAATCTAGTAACATCATTTTTCATTGGATATGGATCCTTTACAGAACTAAAATATCCAAAATAAGCATTTCTTAATTCTATTGTAGGTAATTGTCCATAAGTTCCAAAATCAGTGGGTGACCAAATATTTAAAAATTTACTTTGAGCTTTTGAACCATCATATCTAATATCGGTCCAAGAATGTTGGGTATAATTAGAATCAGGGACCGTTGCTCTTTGGGCACTACCAGATAATATTTGAGCTTGATTAACAGGGATTAAAGAACCTAATTGGTTTGTATAATCTACATCCATTAAATAAGTACTTTCTCTTTGGAAATTAAAGTTATTTATTAATGGTTGACAATCAATAGCTAAAGCAAATGGTAAAACTCCACCAGTATAAAAATTAGGTACAACAGTTGGTGTTAAAACAGGAACTGAATATTTACCATATCCTGGAGTTATTATTGCTGAACTACCTCCATAAGCATCATCCCCATATATAGCTGAACCATAATCAGAAGGATCATCTAATATACTACCAAATTTAGATTCTGAAGGGAATATGCTCATGCTATACTCTGTAATATCTAAGAATGAACCAAGGTTTTTTCTAGCTTGAATTGCTACTCTGAAAGTATCATTATATTTAAAATTTCGAATAAATGAACCACTAAGTTCTACCTTTTGGATAGAAGCACTATGAGGGACTCTAAAGTCCTGGGAGAATACTGCTGCTCCTAAAGTTTCAATATTATCAACATTACCTTTATATATTCGTAATGAACCTGTAAATTTATATCCACTTTCGGTATCATCAACTGATTGAGAAATTATCAATTTTGGGTAAATTGGATCTGATTGGAATTGTAGAAGATCTTGAGGATAAAAGAATGGATTATCGGCAGGAGGGGTATAATTTGGATAATTAATTCCTGTAATATATGTTTCTACAAAATACATACTTCCGGTTCCATTAAACGTAGGATGCAATGTATTAGTTTCTTCTAAAGTAGATGAAATAGTACCCCCAGAAGTTTGAGTTGGAATTGTTCCACCATTTCTAACATTTACATATATAATCTCTTCATCACTTAATGTTTTTGATTTTAAAGAATTTGTTAATGCATCTGTATATTCGAAAGTAACAGTACCTGATCCTGTAACACTATATCTATCTTCAATATAAGAACTAGTTCTATATATATTATTTATAGGACTATCAGGAAAAGTTACTACCTGTTGTGGGTCTATATTAACATTTTTAACATATACCGAAGAAGTAATTAGTTGTCTTGGAGTATGATTTGATCCTGTTACCCATAATCTTTGTTGTAGAGTTCCATTTAGTTGAAGTTCTGGTTTAGGTGGAGGAAACCTTAATTGACATCTATTACTATTATTCCCTTGTGTTATGTTTCCTAAATTTAAAGTTGTAGTTGAAGAAGCTCCTGTAGTTACGCCTGTAGTTCCTTGATCATCACCAGTTTGAGCAGCACCAATTCCCGCTTCGTTATTAGCATTATTTCCAGTGTCAGCAATTGTGTCTTCGTTAAAAACAAGTTGGAAAGAAAAATTGGTAATAAAATATTCAAAAGTTTGATTAAAGCCATCAAATCGTAACTCGTAGGTTCTATAACCATTGTTATTTGTACCTAATACATTACCTATAGTATCTTCTACACTATTAGGGGTTGATGCTACAAAAGCACCAGTAGCATCTGGGAAGCTTCTTGTTGAACCAAACATACTACTTGGATCCCCACCAACATCTTGTCCTTGCAAATTAGTATCACCAGTAAATATTTTAACTGAGTTTTGGAAACCTCCTATGTTCAAACCACCTGTTCCACCTGATGGTAATCCAGGTCCGGGTTGATGTTGAGTTGATGTTACACTATAATTCATAAATATTCTGGCTGTTGATGGGTTACCACCTAAATCATTAATGTAAGTATATAATTGATAATAATTAAATCGAACAACCAATACTCCGGGTGGTGCAAATGCACCACCAACAACCGTACTTAAAAATCCATAAGTGTCTAAATCAATGTCAAAATCTGGATTTGTAAATCCTGTTGGGATATCTTCACCAGTTCCTTGTACAGCAGGGATGGTTTTTACTTTTGGATTTGGTGGATTTCCTACTGTTCCGCCTATTTTCAATTCTGAAAAATCATAGTCAAATGAAGCTGTACCTGGTGCTGTTATTAAAGAATGACCCGATGCATCACTTAAAGTATTAGGTATAACTTTTATTGCATCACCATTTAAAAATGAACCACTAATTTCTACAGCATTACCTTGAGGGAATTGTTTTTTAATAAATGAAAAATTAGTAACAGGATCTATAAAAATAGGTGAAGTACCATTCATTATTGTTTGAGCACCTGTTACTGTAATTCTATGATTGTCTGTATTATAATCATATAAATTAAATGCTGAAGCTGCATTAAAGGTATTGGCAGTATTTGTTGGATTACCAATTGCATCATTTTCTGCTGGGTATAGCATTATTGACATTTGAGTAGATAAACTAACATCAGAATTATTAAATGCAACTCTGTCTAAAGTATCTCCAATATTATTAAAATCAGTTGAAAATTCATAAGTATGTCTTAATGGATGGATTTCATCACCTAAAAAACCATTAAAAATATTAGTATTAAAAAATGAACCATCTAAATTTTGTGAAAAAGGTGGATATCTAAGACTTGCTGTTGTTTGAGATTCAATTGTAGAATTTGGTCTTATACCTATTGATCTATCTGTCACTGGTAAATTTGCTGTAACAGAACTACCTGAATGGTAATTTCCAATACTTAAAATAGGATCTGCTACTGGGTTACCTCCTGACGAGCTATATGCTATAGAGGCTGATATTATCCATGGTACATTTGGTGTTCTTGGTATTGTATAAACACCCCAATCATATGCTTCTTGATCCCCTAATATTCCTGTTGTTAAATAATCAATTGATCCCGTATCAAAAAGACCTAATTCATCATTATATATATTATTATAATATCTTATAGCTTGTAATTGGAAATTTGATTTGGCATGGAAAAAATTTTGAGAATTTGGATCAAATCCTGCAACATCAGGGTTAGCTGATGATGATATATCACCCGAAACCCTTAAACTCCAGTTTTCTGTACCTCCATTTGAAGATGATACAAATCTATAATCACCTCTTTGTGTGTCTATATTTAATAAAGCTGACTTTGGGTTAATTGTTACTCCTTCAACAAAATATTTTTTAAATCCTTCGGGAAATACAAATTGCACAAATTCTACCCCTATTAAATAATCTCTTACTTCATTTCCATAATAATCTCTGGCTGCTACTTTAATGTTAGTAGCTTCGTATTCTTGAGTTGATGGGTTTCTTTCAGTAAATATCCAAACATACCCTGGTAATGGTTCATTTCTATTATCACTCCAAAATTCTAGAGTAGTAGTACCATAAAATATATCGGTTGATGAATCTGAGAAGAATAAAGGATAAAAACTAAGAGGAGCATCTGGTGCTTTATGGTATGGAATACAACCCGGACTTAAAGACTGGGTTGTTGCTGTAAATTCTGATCCGCTAAATTCTCCATTGTAAAACTCATCTTGATTAAAAATAATTTTTACTTCTCTACCTAATTTCCCTTCTAGTGATTCAGAAAAACTTTGAGTTAAACCAAAAATATTAGATAAACCATAAGCGGAAGCAGAAGGAGATGTATTTAAACCATTAAATGCCTCTAATGATCCTCCAGTTCCACCACTAAATCTATATATAGATGAACCACTAATAAATTCATATGCCCCTGTATCACCTGAACCTGTACTATAATCTCTTACTTGTGGTTTTAATGTGCCTGAGTATGCCGCATTTATCCATGATACTTGAGGGGGTCTTACTCTATTTCTTTCTAATAAATGTTGTTTTATTACTACACCAGAAGATAAACTTGTTCTAGCAGGTGTAAAATCTTTAATCATTTTGAATAATGAATTATCAAAAAATTTCATTAATCTAATAAAATCAGTAAGATTATAACCACTTATATATTTTTCAAAATATTCATCTCTTAAAGCATCTAAATTAGGATAATTGTATCCTGATTCTGATATTTGTCTTGGGTCACCAATATAATCTCCTAAGTTAAAGTAACCCATTTGAGAATTAATATCATCATTAATTTGATCCTGTGGAGAGAAAGCTACCTCCATATAATCTACATTAGGTGTATAACTTGCACTTTCAAAAGAAAGTTGTTGGAGTGATCTTATTCCAGATAAAGTATTACCCTCGGGCATTATTAACTCATTTGTAGTTATTTTATCTGTTACTCTATTTTTAATTCCACCTAATACTTGGTCTTGATGTATGTATTCTCTATTAATTGAAAAATTAGAAGAACTAATATAAAACTCACTATTATTAGTAAAAGATTGAGTTATAAATTCAGATGAACCCGTTATTTTTGGATGAACTGAAGTTGTACTACCTGTATTTAGAAGAGTACCTAAATCTGCTCTAAAAATTAATTCATCAGGGGCACTATTTACTCCATTACCCTCAAATGAATAGGGATTCATCGTATAATCATAAAATACATTAGTTGAAATTTCAGTATTGTAATATCTTATTTCTTGATATGAACCAGAAAATAAAGTATATAATTTACTACCTACAATTGTATCATTACCATCGTTAGGGAAGTGTATTTTATCTGCATCAAAGTAATAATTACTATCAAAACCAGTAACAGTACTTGAACCCGTAAATCCTAAATTTCTATTTATTTGGTTAGCTGCTAGTAATGAGGCAGTATTTAAAGTACTAATTGTTGTTTGTACTGACCACCATTCTCCATCAAAGAAAGGTAAATATAAACTAGCAGATATATTTTCGTTTGAATTAACATCGGGTATAAATTTTAAAGTACCAAATCTATTTTTAGGATCTGGGGTACTACCTGAATATGAACCACTAGCAAGACCACTTCCTGTATATTCTAATACTAGTACACTTCCACCCCCAAATGTTTGATACACAGACTGAGAATAATGTGTATTAGCAGGGATTCCATTAGTTTTAAATCTTAATTGTACTGTTTTTGGTGAGTCAAATCCATTACCTAAATTAACATTAGGGTCAAAGGATGATGATATTAAATATTTTCCATCAGTATCAAATTTATAATTAAATACTCTTTGTTGTAAATCCCAATCTTGGGAATTATTTCTATCTTTTCCTCCAAATTCATTTATCCTTAAAATAGTATCTGGGATTCCATAAGCGGTAATTAATGCTCTTAATCCAGGTACTGTACCTTTAGTTTTAATTAAATAAGGTAAATTATGGTATAGACGTTTATATAAACGTTTATTAGCATCATCTAATGGCATTATATCATTAGAACCAGATATTAGTTTATTTACGTATTCAAACCCAGAAGGTGTGTTGACTTCACCACCTATTGACCCCGTTATATTAGGATAGGGAAATAAACTTCCAGATGGTGTAAGTCCTAAAAATGCAGTATATAAATCATCCGTATTAAAATTATTAGAATATAACTTTATACCAAAATCTTTAATAGCATCTGCTACTAAATCCTTTGATATACCATAATCTAAACGGTTATCAGCATTATATTTATTACTTAAATCTTTAGTATATACCCAAGTATTATCATATTGTTGGGCAACCATGTCAATAAATAACATATATTGGTTATTATTAACATCATCTCTTAAATACTCGGGAATAGCATAATATAAATAATCTTGATTATTACTATCATAATTAGAAGCGGATAATAATTGGCCTCCATAGTTTATACTTTCTTCATCTTCACTACCTAACCAATCTATAGCTTCAGTACTATTTGATGGGTATAATTTAAAAGGTGGTGTTGAATTAGATTTAGGCCAAGAATATTTAGATCCACTATTATAGTAAAGAAAATAATCATATCCATCAAATTTTTGAAGTACATCGATAATATTCCTTTGATATGCACTTTTTGCATTTATTATTTCTTTAGAATTTCTAGTATCACTTGTTATGCTACTTGATAGAAGATTTATATTATTAGTAAATTCCTCTATTAATCCTACCTTATATGAGAAATTCTTTAATCTTGTAGTTGCAGAGCTAAAATTAATAAAGTCAGAATATTTTTCATAATCTATATTAATTTGAATTTCTTTTTTATCTAGTAGAGTTTGTAGTTGATTAGCAGAACTTGTTACATCAGAGCTAACTAATTGTGAAAAATTAAATTGTTGTCCAGATTCTCCAGTTTGTTGAGTTATATTTAAATTAAAGTTAGGACCCTTAATGTAATCTTGACTAACACCACTAAAAGGTATAAAAGGAAATTGTACTTTATACATTTGAGGAGTAGAAACTTCCTCTACTACCCATAAAGTAGATTTTACATCAAAAGTAAATGGTAAGGGTTCATATAATTTTATTAAAATAGTGGGATCATCTGAATCTTCATTTTCTATTTTAATATTATTAGCTATAATAGTTTGATTCTGCCCAAAATTTAAATAAAAATCAACAAAATATCCAGCTTCTTCCCTATAATTTATAAATTCTCTAACTGTACTAATTATATCAGCATTAAGAATAGTATTACTATCTAACCTAATTTCAGTTCTATCAGAAGATATATCTGTAATATAATAATTTGAATTAATATTAGAACCTAACCTATATCTATAAAAAGAATAAAGTATACTATATGTAGAATTATCATACCCTAAATTTTTTAAGTCCAATTCAGGTGTTAAAACTATATCTCCTTTAAGAACATCATAACTAGTTAGTTTTAAAGTTTCATTTAAGGGGTATATTAAAACATTATTTTCATCATATATATAAAATTCAATATAGTCAGTTTCTTCATCAAATACAGTATCTAAGTCTGATGATGCAATTAATTCTTGATCACTAGAAATATATTCTTGATATTCAAAATTATCAGGGTTTAATGCTTGTATAATTATTTTATCTTCTTCCATACTTTATTTAAAAATATCCTATTCCTGTAATATTACTAGTGTCTGCCTCTAGTTCTTTTGGTGCTAAGTCTCCTATATCTTGAGATAATTGTTCAGCCGATGTAGCTAAAGTAGATTGGGCTCCTTCTAATTCTAGTTGTAATTTAGATAATTTATCTTGCATTTCTGGGGATACACTACCCGAAACTGATAATTTTAAATTTTCCATTTGTAATGAAAGATTATTTGATCTAAGACTAGCAATTTCTGCTCTTAATGCTTCTATTTCTATATTATTATCTTCAAAATTTATATATTCACCACTTGTTTTAACTAAATATTCATGAGAATTTATTTCTCCATTAGGAGGAATATCATAAAAAAGTTCATTATATTGATTAAAAAATTCTTCTACAGAAGGTTGGGCTAATAAATCCTCTCCTATAGAAGTAACCCCCAATTCATTAAAACTAGTATCTATAGTTTTTACATATTGAGTTTTACTAAAAACTTCTTTTGTTAAATCAATTCTTCGTTTTGCCATTATTAATTAATCACTTTAAAGTAATAATCTTCATCTTTAACTATTATACTACCATTAATTGTAGTTTTAACTAATATTTTATAGTATCTTTCAGGTTGTAAACCATTCATATACACATCAAAATAATTACTAGTATTATCACAACTTATTTGTGTAAAATTACTATCAAAATCTACAATAAACTCATTAGTATCCAAATCTTGAATAGCATAATAAGATGCTGTTGGTAAAGCATAATTAGTAGTGTATACAGATGCTGTTTGGAATGTACGAACTGGGAATTCAGGACGCACGTTTAATCTAAATCTATTAAAACTTTGAGAATAAAAAATTCCAGGGTTTTGGTCTACTCCTATAAATAAATCAGTTGTTGCTATTTCATTTAAAGATGATGAATAATAATAATCCTTCCATTTTAATTCTAAAACGGGAGGATATATAGTATTTGTATCTACTGAGTAATATTTTAGTATAGGTTGTATTGATCTATTTGCCGTAAACTCAATACTATTATCCCATTTTAATATAAACCCTTGGTTTTCATATTGTAAATATGTTCCTTGAGCTATATTTTTACTACTTGAGTACCATAATTTTATTGTATCCGTAACATCTACATTTAAATCTTTACTAGATCTCATATTAAAAGTTTGAGAACCTTCAAGTGAAGTTACATTAGGATTATTGGAGCCTGTTAACCATGTTCCCCCACCACTATTACCTGATGTATAAGATGAAGTTGTATAGGGTAAAATGTCATTTATTGCCCATTTTTTAGACCCAGAATAATTTTGAAATGTCCAACTTACACCATTAACTGTTTGAGGGGAATCTAAATATTGTCCTGTACCATTAACCCAAGACCCGGATATAGGATAAACATATACTGTTGAGTCTTGAGTAATACCTTCTGCTACTGATATAGAGGTTTTTAAACTACTAGACCAGTTTGAAGAAGAAATTTTAGTATCAAAAACACTATCAATTTCTACTTGATCAAATTGAATTAAACTTCTAGCTACTCTTGGGGTAGGGGTTAAATTAATAGGAAATTCACTATTTATTTCTAATAAAGGATCTAAACCTGTATTCATAGCTGGGTAGCCAGAATATATAGTTGCATCTTTAATGGGGAATAATTTATATACTGCCATAATTATAAGTTTACTACTTGTCCTTTTATATCAAGATTAGGATATTTAATTTCAAACATCATAGGGTCTATTGAAGGGTAAAGTACTTGATTTTGTATTGCTCCTTCTACATCATAGGCATAGGATGAATATCCTTGAGATACATCAGTTTTATTTGTTATTATTAATCTTTTTACTGTTTGTACTCCGCCAACATTATCTAATGCTAATATTAAGTTAGATATTATAATAGGTTCGTTTATTTGTAAAGTACTTGTAGAAGTCATGCTTTTTAAAATATTAATGCAACTTTTTAATACTACATTATTATTAACATTAGGCTTAGTAATTATTTCAAATTCCATCCCCAAATTTATTATAAAAGCATCTTTTATATTAATAGTATCTCCTATCATTCTATATTGACTTAAATAAGTTTTTATATTTTGTTTTAAAGTTGAAGACGTTGGGGATAAAGTACCATCATTATTTTGACCTAAAACATATAAATCTAAAGTAGAATCTTCTTGGTTAGATAAAGGTTTTTGAGCATATGCCCTGGTTACTATACCATATTTTCCTGGCATACTTAAAGTTCTAATTAAATAATCATCAGCAGTAACTGCTCTTAATTGAGTATTAGAATTAGATAATATATTTTCCCTTAATTCAGTTATTGTATCTCCACCTCTACCCCCAGATGCTGCAAATGGGTTGCTCACTGCAATAGAATTAAATACATAATTCGCTGTTGAGTCATTTAAATTAGGTTTTAAAAATGTAGCAGCTGATGTATTGATAGAAGTTAAACTATTTGCAGGAACATTAGAAGTAACACCACCACCAGACAAATATTGAATAATAATACTTGTTTCTGATGGGGCAATTCCATAAGTATTTGTAAATATAAAATTAGTTGGACTATAAGCCGTTGTTAATTTTTCTTTTTCAAAGGGTAATCCTAACCCCACATTATCTGAGTTTGGTATTATTAATTCTGATGTGTCATTAGGGTTACCAGAACCAAATTGTACTAAGACTTGGTTTTGGTTTATTACTCTAGTTACAAATCTAAATGGGGTTTGTTTAGTTTGTAATATATAGGGTACTTCGCCTTTATTTTGGAAATTATTAGGGTCATATATATTTGAATTTTTAATATCTATAAATACTAAATCTTGTGCTAAATAATTAACTTCCGAATAAGTATTACCATTACTATCTGATACATTTAAAATACCACCAAATTGATTATCTGGTATAAGTACTGATGGGAATTCACTATAAGCTCCTAAATTATATTCAACTTGTTTAACTTCCCCAGATAAAGCATTTCTTTGTTTTTTTAATAAATAATATGAAGGTTCACCTGATGTTATTTGAGCAACTGATACTTCAGTTGGGTCTTGTGAACTTGAAACTGTAAAATCTATGGGATCTTCAATAGTAAAAGTAACTCCTCTATCGGAATTCACAGATGTATTAGCAGGTATAGAAAGAGCATAATCATAATCAGGGACATATTCATTTCCTACTTGTTTGGAGGGAAGTTGCTGATAAAAATCAATTAAAGTTGTTGCTAACCCTGTTAATTTAGGTTTGTAACCAAACATATACGCCATTTCATATAAATTATTATTCTGGTTAGCAAATTGTAAATATGTTTCTTGGATTTGAGAATCTAAATAAAAAGATAATACATCACCCACATATGCAGCCTGCTCCATAAACATTACTCCTGTAGATGCTTGGTCAAAATCTGTATAAGTATTAGGGAAATAAGTTTGAGTGAAATTTATCAATTCATTTCTTAAATCTGTAAATCCCCTATTTGCATAAGATATATTTCTATTTGTTGCTCTATTTATCATTAGGTAAAGTTTAATTCTAATTCATCATTAATATTAGTATTTGGGATACTATAATTTATTTTAACTGTAATTATATTTCGGTCATTATTTGAAAGTATAACTACATTTTCTACTAATACATTTGGAAAATTATTTAATATTTTATTTTGAATATCCTGTTTTAAATAATCTAAATTTTCTGCTTCTATTTGAGTAAATATAAATGCTCTTAAACCACCTCCAAACTGAGGGTTTGCCGGTCTTTCTCCGGGATTTGTAAGCAAATAATTTATTAAATTAACTTTAATGGCATCTCTAGTTTGAAAATTAGGAGTAAATACCGCGTTTCCATCTATAGGTAGATTAAAACCTATAGCTGTACCTGGAGCTAGATCATTTGGGTATATTTGTCCTGCTAAATAAGCCATATTTTATTTTTTCATTAATCCCATTATTTGATCCATACTTACACTTCCTTCTGGAAGTTTACCATTTGGAGATGTTGTATCCATTCCAGGTGTTACATCCATAGGAATATTAGAGGTTGTTGCATTAATTGCTCCATTTGCTCCTGGCATCATCCCACCCAATATATTTTGGATATTTTCTCGCATAGCTATTCTATTATCTTCAGGCATTGGAGTTTGCATTACAGGATTCATAGGGCTAGGTGTTCCTATACCCGTTGATGGAGGTGCTGTTTTAGTTTCGATAACTGTGTGTTTAGGTGAGCGTACAGCTTCCATAAGGATATCTTTCATTTCCTCTTGGATTGCTTCTTTTACAGCTTCCTTTACAATTGTTTTTAATTGACTTAGTTTCATAAATATATGATTTATTATAAATATTAAATTAGAATGCTTTTAAATTATTTGATTTAATATAGAATGCAAGTTCGTTAATTAAGACTTGATCCGTAGCACTAAATGATTGTTCTCCCCTTAATTGAATAACTCCATCTCTATTTTTTGCTATAGCTTGTCTTGGAGTAATTGATCCTACTACATTTTTTCCTTCTATTACTGTAATTATAAACCCATTTAATTTACTTATATTAACTGGGTCTTGGTCTTGGTCTTTAGCTTCTAAGTTATTAATTTCCTCTCTTAATTCTACAAGAGTAATTTCACCACTATCTATTTGATCTTGGGCACATTTGCTAATTCCTTCATCTATAGATTTAAGTAAAATTCTACAAATTATTAACCCTGCTATAAGAAAACCTAATGATATTAAAATTTGTTTATTAAGTTTTTTATTTTGTTTTTCTAAATCTTCTAATAAATCATCTATTCTTTGTAAAGCAGCTACAACATTATATGTTATAGAACTTGCTAAACCCCCAAAATCCTTAGCTGGGGGTGTACCTAAGGAGAATGGGAATGTTAAACTATCAAGATTAGTACGAACTGAAAATATAGCTTGTGTAATAACAATGAATATTGCTGCCAAACCTGTGTTAACTATAATAGCAGTATATACTTGATTTATTTGTCTTATAATTTTATTTCTTCTAGCAATAGCTTCTTTTAACCTCTCGGGAGATGGACAAACAGCATCATTCATTTGTGAAGGCTTGGTGATTGCAAAATATAATAAAATACTAATTATTATAGGAATTAGTTTTTGTGTTAGTAGATTAGTAACATTTTGCACACTTTTTTTTCTGGCTATTAATATTTTTTCAGCTACTTCTAAACCTATACTACTAAGTCTTTGACCTGCTGCATATATAGTATTATTAATTTCATCCTTAGCTTTATCTGCCGCTTTATCAATGTTAAGCATTCCTTTAGTTCGAATGTCTCTTTTAACTGACTTATTTAAATTAGTTAAAGAAGTTGAAGTAGGTATATAACCCGCTTTAGTAAAAGATAAACCTAAATCCAAAATTGAAGATAATTCTCTTTTTTCACTTGTATTACTTTCATCTTCAACTCCTATTACTAAAACTTTAACGTTTATACTATAATACCCTTCTTTATCTGTAGTTGGGTTTTTGGTATTCATTAATTTTTTAACAGGAACATATAATCTAAAATCTGTAGCTAATTTGATGTTGGTATTTAGGGCAGAAAGTTCTTTTGGTGTATTTATTCCCGCTTTAATTTCAACATTACTTCCAGGTACTTGTGTAGAATCTAACCCTATTTTAATTTTTACTCCTTTAAGTGGTTTTGCTGTTACGGAATCATAAATTCTTCCACTAACAGTATAATTTTCAAAACGGGGAATATTTTTTTGTTTAAGTATTTTTATTTTTTGCTTGATTTCAGCAATTTTATTTTTTACAGTTTTTTTAGCTTCTTCTTTTGCTTTTTGTGATACATTTTTAGCTTCTTCTCCTAATCCTTTAGGTTTTGATTCTGCAATTTCCTCTGCTTTTTTTAAATCACCCATTAACCCAGATAATACTTTAGAAAATTCTTGACCCCCAACCTTACCTAATATTTTTGCAAATTTAGGTTCTTGGAGAAGTTGTTTTCCTAAGTCTTCAAGAAAAGATAAGTCCATTTATATACTTTTTACGGATTTAGATAAATATTGGGATAATTGACTTTTCATATTGTCTGCCTGAATTTTTAAATTAGCTGCTGTTGCTGATGTAGGACCTAAAAGAGGTTCTGTTGTTAATGAATCACATAATAATGAAACAGAAAAAAGTAATTGTTCAAATCCTTGCATAAATTTATCTCCTAATATAATAGATTCACTAGCATCTTTTTCTCCTAATCTTATTTCTTTACCTTGAATAATTATATTATTTTTTCTAGAAAATAGTCCTATATCTTTTACAGCATTAATAGATACACTTTGGTTAGAAGTTAAAAATATACTATCAGTTGATGAATTAAAAACTAATCTTCCTGAACTTAATATTATCTGATTTGATGAATATTCATTTAAAGATGGGGGATTCGAATCTAAAGATGGGAAATCAGGAAATTCGGTTTTTATAGGTATAATTTGATTAGAAGTTAAATAAATAGAAGATAAATCTTTATTTATATTTTCAATTATAGGTTCAAACCCTTGTTCTGATGTATCTGAGGGTTGCCCATTTCTTATAATTGTAATGGGATTTCCATTTTCACCTGATGTAGACCAATTATTTTGATAAAAAGTGCTATCACTTTTAGCAGTATTACCTAAACGAATAGAATTACCAAATCTTCCTTCCATAATTACATCACCCATAAAAGGTAATAAGGGGTGGATATTGCTCTTTTCTACAAAAGTACCACCAGTTGGTGGATTTAAGTTTAGTTCAAATTCATTACTTTGAACTTTAGAAGTTACACCAATTTCATTTTGAATATAATCTGTATCATTTTCAGGTTCTATTTCATCTTGCTTTAAAAGAGGAGTTGGTACGGCATTATGGTGGGGATGATTCCAACAACTTGTAGGAGAAAGATAATAATATTTGACAGTTTCATTTAAACGTCCACTTTGGGTTTTATCTGGGAGTTCAAAAATTAGTAGTATTTCATTTATTATTGGGTAGTTTGTTAAGTGGGGAAATAAAGGTGAAGCAACACTTACTGTCCCACTTGCATTAGGTTCGCTTACATTTTCAAATTCAACTGTTCCTATACCATTCCATTGCCCATAATCTTTAAACTTAGGACTAGTATCACTTATTACAATATCAACTACTCTACCACTTATAACTTTCCCTTTAACTTCATCTAATAAAGATAATATATTACTATTATCATTACCTTTAGTTAAGTTATTATTTAAACCAGTAAAACCGTAATTAGTTGCCATCTTTTGTTTCCTCGAAGTTTTCGTTGAGTTTATCTAACTCTTTCATTAATTCAGCTTTTTCTTCTTCCGTTATACCCATGGTATCTTCGTTAGAACTATTATTAATCGCACGTTGTACTATAGTAGCCATTTTAATTAATTGTTCATCGTTACGAACGCCAATATCCATATATTCTTTAATAAGTGGTACAATTAAAGTTGCATCACCTATGTCATTAATTAATGGTTTAAGTTCAGATATTAAACCCGATATTTGCTTTTCTTTTTTCTTTTGATTGTTGTATATTTCTTCTAATATATTAGAGAATTTTTTCTTCCCAAATACAACACTATCTAATGATCCCATAATATTTTGGTTATAAATATTAAGATAAAAGGAGGTTAGAATCTAGTATAACCATTTTCTAAATAAAATAAATATTGCTGTTTAAATATACCATGTAGTTTATCAGCAATTTTAGTTATCTTTGGTGTTTTTACATCAACCATTTCTCTTATGTAAATGTAAAGTGCTTTTTTATTAAATACTTCTAATGTTTCTCGTTTTCTAAATAATTCTAAAATAGCATCTGCTATCTGTGCATCATTCTTTTTGGGAAATAAGCTAAATATGTTTTCAGATACATAACTTACATATATATCTACATATTTATCTAAATCACTTTTAATTCTATCATCACCCATACTGTAAATATGGGATGATCCTTCTTTAGATAATTCTTCAACTCCTACATTATTAATTTTCTTTTTATAATTTTTAGTATTGTATAATATTAACCAACGTTTAACTATAGTACCAAAATAAGAATATGCTTTAGCCCCTCTAGTTGGATCAAATAAATGTATTTTAGATAACAAAAAGGTAATTATCTCATGTTGTAGATGTTCTAAATCATTTACTTCAGTATGATAAAACTTAAAAGTATGAATTATATTCTGGGTGAGTTTGAAAAAAGGATAATGAATATAAGTTTCATATATCTTACTTCTAATTTCTGAGTCAGGTTGGTTGTTGTATTTAACAATATAGTCTTCTGTTTCCTGAGTAAAGTAGTTTTTACTCTTAGGTCTTCTCTTTTTTGGAGCCATTACTTAGATTTTAATGCCGAAAGGTTGTTTTGTAAAATTTTAATTTCTTCAAAAAACCAACCTATTTCGTCATCACTTTTAAAAGATCCTTTTACGTCTATTTCATTTAAACGTTTAGAAGCTTTTTCTATCTGGGATGATGTGCTTTCAATAAAAATATCTTGGGAAACAATAATATCTTCTGCTTTTTCATTTTTCCTTAAAAGATTAAAAGTCGTATATCCTAAGATAACGACTAATAAACTTAAAATTCCTACGATTATCGCTAATATCATAAATTATCCAACATATTTTTTAATCCAGGACTAGATAGCTTATTTAATGCTTTAGTTTTGGATGATTTTATGTTGTCGTTTAATGTATAATTCTTTTTTGACTTTGTCACGCTATCTTGAGAAAACTTTGGGAGCCATTCAATTTCAAATTCAATACGCGCGGCCATCATATCAGCTTGATGTAAAATATATGGTAAAGATGTGCGAGGTTTTTGTTCTGGCATGAATGTCTTTAAATATTTTTCATTCGCAGCATCATATAAACCATCATGAGTCTGAATTGCTATCATCTCATTGAATGTATAAGAAATATCATGTTGTTGAAGTAAAAATAATCCACGATCTGGAACAGAACAAAATGCTAATTTTTTATTAAACATATAATCTTCACCTAATTTATCACGTCTCCATTGGTCAGTCTGGGGTATGTAAGATTCATGGTCTTTATCACCCATTTTACCTAAGTCATGATTGATAGCCGAAAAAACTAATTCTTCAATAGTAAATGTAGTTATATCACAACCTTCTTCTTTCCACAATTCATATTGTTTTAAGGCACAACGAACTACTCTATTAACATGATCAACATACCCCCCGGGGAATGCTGAGTGGTATTCTTTTTTATGAGCCGCGGGCATTAATATAATGCGCTCTTCATATCGTTTATAAAAATTAGTTAAACATTCTCCCCTATTACCTGAGATGTGTGTTTTTATATTGTTTAGGAATATTTCCCAATTTGATTGGATTTGCTCTGCTGATAACTTCATAACCTTAATTTTAATATTATAATTTATTTAATTCTGATGGTGACATTGGTTCTCTTTCTACCATATCTTTTAAATCCTCTACTAAACCTTGTGCTTTACCAATATTAACCTTATATGTTTCAATTGGTGACTGACGATTTACAATCTGGAGGAGTGTTACTAGAGTTGCCTCTAAAGTTTCTAACTTTTTAAATGCTAAATTTCTATTTCTCATGACTTATTATTATATATGAATACGGGGTATACCTTATACCTTTTATTACCTTTATTTCCCTTCCCTTTTTATTCCTTATTTCCTAAACCTGTAATAATAATGTACGAGAGGAATTTTGGGGAGCCTAGTTATTTTGAACTTTCTTTTAAAATTCCTATAAATTTAAATATATGTGCACATTTTTCATACTCTTCCATATCTTGAAAATATTGGAGAGATTGATGTAATGTTTTATTTAACATTTTATAATCAAAATCCAATACAGCAAAAACAACACTTTTATCTAAGGGACTTAATTGAGCTAAATAATGAAAAGCCCTATTAAAAACAACAAACTCAGATGCCTCTTTAGTAGATTCTACGTTATAATTAGGTTCTTCTTTTTTTAGAAATTTTTCTAATTTAGAATGAAATACAAAATGATTAACTATTAATTTAGTAAACATTCCTAATTTATGATAAGAACTATTTTTAAAAGATTTTAATGCCCTTTTTTGCTCCTTTGTTTGATTTTGGGCATCAGGAGAATCATCAAATAAATCAAAAATTTTATTTTTATTCACTCCCTTGTAATTTTAAATGTTTATATGCTTCTTTTGCGGCTTCATCAAAACTTAAATCTTGATTTTCACTGATAGATGAAGTTAGAACTTGCCATTTTTTAAAAAAACCTTTACGATGAGCTTTAAATCCATACTTTTCCACAGTTTTAGAATTAAAGTCTTTCATATTTTTATTATAAATATTTAATCTTCTAATCTTTCTAATTCTAATTCAATATCTTTTTGTATTTTCTTTAATACATTATATTCTTTAACTACATCAAATTTTTTAGGGTTTTCTGGGTGGTATCTCCATACTTCTTCTATTACAGTTGATGTTGCCATTAAATCTTCTATTAATTCTGATTTTCGGTTATCTTTAATTTGTTGTGGTGTATATTTTATTTCTTTCATTTTATTTAAATTTACTTCCTATTAAGTTAATTGTTTCTTTTGCCTCTTCCAAACTAATTTGAAAAAATTCTTTACTACTATTGACACGTTGTGCCTTTAATTTATGGTGTACTTCTCTTTCTACCATTTCCCCATTAAAACATTGGTATGCCCATTCTACTTTATATGGTAAGGCAACCCCAGTT
>Ga0181373_1000136_pt1 | contig 18896 bp, 29 predicted proteins | sample LowvirmetaG_3_FD_130159 | JGI IMG/M metagenome (GOLD analysis project Ga0181373, IMG submission 130159) | Marine viral communities from the Subarctic Pacific Ocean - Lowphox_09 viral metaG | ecosystem: Environmental > Aquatic > Marine > Oceanic | place: Subarctic Pacific Ocean | collected... | reverse complement strand
TGTTAAGATACGGTGGGGAGCGGCATGGACTATTGATGACCTTGGCGCTTACGATGGGACCGCAGAACACGCTATGTGTTCGTACATTGATACACGAAGATCACAGGCGCGTAGGCCGTTCATAGATGCTCCGCATTTTGAATTAATGTTCTGATGTATGTCTTTGCTCTCTTGCTGTTCGTGGGTTATGGAGCATCAAGAGAGTTGGTTGTTGAAGACATGTACTTTTACCGTATAGATCACTGTAATGCGATGGCTTCATTTTTGGTGAAAAGATACAGTTCTCACGGTATTGCGGCTAAGGATCGGGCTGTTGCGTATTGTGTGCCAAAGAAAATTGACACAGAGAAAAGTCCTGTATACTAATACATATACTTTTATCTAGGGAGCCGGACATGGCGATGAAGAAAAAGGGCTACCGTAACGGTGGCAAAACGGGAGCCAAAAAGAAGATGATGGCTGGTGGTCGCGCTAAGATGAAACCCAAAGGCATGAGAGTCGGTGGTCGCGCTAAAAAGATGAAAACTGGCGGTCGCGCTAAAAAATAACATATGGCTTATTTACATTCTAACGTGCCTTATTTTAAGGCGTGGGTGAGGCGTGAGTATACTCATAACCATGAGCAGTACCACGGAGAGTTCCTGCATGCGATGGTGATAGGTGTGACTTCGATGCCGAATAGGTGTCTTAGTTTTCAAGTTATCTTCACGGGTTGCGAGGCAGAGGACGAGGAAGAAGACACAGTACATGGCGGAGCAATGTGGGCAAGAATGCCCATCACTGCGTTGGTGGCGGACATTCCTTTGGAGGAGTGGCCTGACCCCATGCAGACGTATGATGCTCAACCGTGGGATTGTTCGTCACATTATCATGCCGTTTACGTTATGGACAGAGCCACCCCCTGTCCTTGGATGGCGAAGATAGATGGAGAGATGTATCCGGCGAAATACTTGTTTACCGTAGACTATACGGAAAGTGAGATTGCGGATGACCCTGCCCAACACAAGCAGTCGCATGTTCTTCAGCTATTGGATGCTGGAGAGTGGACAGGGAACATAGTGGCGTTACCTAACAACAGAGTTCGGGTTACGCATCCAGCGTGGTTTGAGGTTGGGGAGGGTGCGCCAGATTTCAGGCCATCTCAACAAATACACTACTCAAAGTCTGACCTTGATTACACTCTGGACGTAAACAAGATATTCAATAATTTGTATCAGGAAGATTGATGGACGGTGTTGCATTAGCTGCGTACTTGTATAAGGTGCTGCGAGAGCGTGAACAGGAACTCGCGGACGCTCTAGCGAATGATGTTGCCAAAGATTGGGAGCATTATAAATCTTTGGTGGGAGAGATACGGGGACTTTCCTATGCGCGGTCAGAGCTAAAAACCCTGCTGGAGAATAACGCAGAAGATGTCGAAGACCTTATTTCTTCCTGAACATCTCGCGCAAAAAATGAACAAAAAGAAGGCCGATGCTTCGGACCCTTCTATTGTTGATGGCGCGTATGTTGACGCCAAGGACCGAGTGCTTGATCCGGACCTTTTAGATAAATCTCTTCTTGATAGGCTACCTCAACCCACGGGTTGGAGGCTTTTGGTGATGCCCTATCAAGGGGCGACCAAAACCACAGGAGGCTTACATATCCCTGATGAGGTTAGGGACCGAGAGGCTGTGGCTACTGTGGTTGCTTATGTTTTAAAGCTTGGACCCTTAGCATATGATGATCCTTCAAAGTTTGGAACGCAGGCGGACCCTTGGTGTAAAGAGGGTGATTGGGTTTGTATAGGCCGATACTCCGGCTCTAGGTTTAAGATAGACGGCGGTGAAGTTCGCATCATTAATGATGACGAGGTGATAGCCACTATTTTAGAACCTGATGATATTAAGCATATATAGGAGGCAACAATGGCAGAGGAACAGGCTGTTATCGAAGAAGAATCTGTAGAGGTAGAGATTGATGTTCCGGAGACAGAACCGGAACAGGCAGAACTTCCTTTAGAGGCGGAGCCGTCAAAGAAAGAAGACGGTGAGGAGCTTGAGAACTACAGCGCAAACGTTCAGAAGCGCATCTCCAAGCTTACGGAGAAGTATCGAAACGAGGAGCGCGTTAGCCAAGAAGCTACTCGCGTTGCTCAAGAGCTTATGAACGAGAACAAGCAACTTAAAAACCGCATGCAGAATTTGGACAAAGGATACTTGTCTGAGTATGGCGGTAGAGTTGAAGCTCAGATGGACGCAGCTAAACGAGTGTTCAAAGAGGCTCATGAAACGGGTGATGCGGATAAGATGGTCGAGGCTCAAGAGGCCATGTCCAAGATTGCCATTGAGCAAGAGCGTTTGCGTATAGCTAAAGAGCGTTCTGATAAGACAGAAGTTGCTCAGGAAGAAACCACAACTTCTGCCCCTGCTCCTCAACAGGAGAAGCCTGCGGCAAAGCCGGACCCAAAAGCACAGTCTTGGGCTGAGAAGAACACTTGGTTTGGCGCTGATGAGGTTATGACCTATGCGGCTTTTGGAATACACCAAAAGATGGTAGAGCAAGAAGGGTTTGACCCGACTAGCGATGACTACTATAGTGAGGTTGATCGCCGTATACGTGTGGAGTTTCCGCACAAGTTTCAAACGGCGAACAAAACGGGAGGAGCACAGGTCGCATCCGCTGGCGCTTCCGCATCCCGCAGCACTGCAAAACAGGGGCGCAAATCGGTTAAGCTATCACCGTCACAAATATCGATGGCGAAACGTTTAAACGTGCCGCTTGAAGAATACGCTAAGTATGTGAAGGATTAAAAGCATGGCTAATCGAAAACCTCGTGAGAGCGAGACCCGTGAAACAAGTTCACGCAGAAAACCTTGGGCACCGCCCAGCCACCTAGAAGCACCCGATGCCCCTCCGGGGTATGTGCACCGTTGGATACGAGTCGCAATGCGCGGCGAAGAGGATAAGATGAACGTCCATTCCAAGCTACGCGAGGGATGGGAACCTGTTCGTTCCGACGAATATCCAAACTACGAGGCTCCTGTTATTGATAACGGGAAGTATGAAGGAGTAATTGGACAAGGCGGACTAATGCTTTGTCGTATACCTGCCGAGACTATCGACGAACGATCCGCGTACTACGGGAACCGGACCCGCGAACAGATGGTAGCTGTCGATCAGGATTTAATGAAGGAGCAACATCCTTCAATGCCGATATCTAATAGTCGGCAGAGTCGTGTATCGTTCGGAGGCTCACGCAGAGACTCCGACTAAACTTAGAGGATTGCTATTATGGCAAATTCAAATGGAGCATTCGGGCTACGTCCGTATGGCATTCTAGGGTCCGCTGCTAACACCACTGGTACAACCGAGTATCGGATAGCTTCGGACAATAGTAACCCGATCTTTCAAGGCATGGCGGTTATCCCGCTTGCTGGAGGGGTCATTGACGATCTGCAAGCTGCGGCTGGCGGTAACGTCTCAATCGCTGGCGTCTTTAATGGATGTGAGTATGTTTCTTCGACCACTGGTGAAAAGATTTTTTCTAACTATTGGCCCGGATCAGGAGCAGATTCAAACTTCCCTGTAAAGGCGTTCTTGTACGATAACCCAGCACAACTGTTTACCATTGCAACGTCTAACGTTGTGTCGGCGGCAAACACTGAGGCTGAAGTTCGTGCGGCGGTCTTTGCAAACATTGCGTTTGCGACAGGCAACAGCGGTTCAACCACCACTGGTATTTCTTCAGCAACCGCTGATTTAAATACCATCGCCACCACCAACACATTGGCGTTGCGTATTATGGGCATCATGGATGACCCAGATAACAGCGACTTTACTGCGGCTGGTATCCCGTTAATCGTTCGTATTAACAACCACTTCAATGCGCCTACGGGTTCTATTGCGGCTGGTACTGTTTCCACGACAGGCGTATAAGGAGTTTAGAAAATGGCTATTTCTCGCGCACAACTAGCGAAAGAGCTAGAACCCGGACTAAACGCTCTGTTTGGAATGGAGTACGACCGCTACGAAAACCAACACGCGGAAATCTACACAACGGAATCATCGGACAGAGCGTTCGAGGAGGAAGTTATGTTGAGTGGATTTGGCGCTGCGCCTACTAAGGCGGAGGGTTCTAACGTATCGTTTGACGATGCTAACGAAGCATACACTGCTCGTTACAACCACGAAACTATCGCACTTGCGTTCTCTATTACAGAGGAAGCAATCGAAGACAATCTCTATGATCGTCTTGGTTCGCGATATACTCGTGCGTTGGCACGGTCGATGGCACACACCAAGCAAGTTAAGGCCGCTGCGGTTCTTAACAATGCGTTTACGGCTGGCGCAACCGCTGGCGGTGACGGAGTTGCTTTGTGTGATGCGTCTCACCCTCTGACAAACGGTGGCACCTTTGCTAACGAACCAGCTACTGCGGCTGATTTGAACGAGACATCTCTGGAAGATGCCTTGATTAACATCGCAGGGTTTGTTGATGAGCGTGGACTGAAGGTTGCTCTTCGGGGTTTAAAGCTTCTGATTCCACGTCAACTGCAGTTCGTTGCAGAGCGTCTGATGGTGTCAAACCTTCGTGTTGGTACTGCGGACAATGATACAAACGCATTACGTTCGATGGGAATGTTGCCTAATGGCTATGCCGTTAATGACTTCCTGACGGACCCAGATGCGTTCTTCATTATGACTGACGCTCCTCGTGGTATGATTCACTTTGAACGCACCGCTCTTTCGACCAACATGGAAGCAGACTTCGACACAGGTAACATGCGCTTCAAGGCGCGTGAGCGTTACAGCTTTGGGTTCTCAGACCCACGTTGTATTTTCGGTTCCCCCGGAGCGTAATCTGTGTTACAATAACCGCAAGGATTTTCCCTCCCTGCTCAACTGAGGCGGTCTTCGGATCGCCTCTTTCTTTTTGTTAAAAGGTTGTGTATTCTTCTGTTATCCCTGACAGACGCAAAGTGCGTCTGACATAACCCACGACAGGAGACTAATATGGGTACGACTACTTTTTCTGGGCCAATTTTGGCAGGAACGATTAAAAATACAACAGGCACAACTGTAGGCTCTAATATTAAAAACACGGGCCAAGTTGTAATGGCTCAATCTTTTACAACGGGTACAACACTAGCGGGTGGCGCGTCTGCCGCTAACGTCACAAACGTTGTTATCCCAGCAAAATCTCAAATCATTGATTGTGTGATTGATTGTCCTACGGCGATGGGTAATGCTACTTGTGTGTTTAGTGTCGGAGATACCGTTGGCGGTAACGCCACCATAATCAACGGATTTTCAATTACGGTAGCTTCAGGCGCAGGACGTAAATATCCTACAACGGAAGCGGGGGGTGCTTTGACTTGGGCAGAGACTTCCAACACGGATGATATTCGCCTTACTTTTACCTCCACAGGCGCTACGGATGCAGGCGAGATTCGCGTAACTGTATTATATCAACAAGCCAGTAATCTTGTAGCATAAGGAGTTAATATGGCTGCTTCTATCTTTGCTAAAACAGCGACCGCTACAGGTACGCTACAGGCTGGTCGAACTCGGCTCAAAGCATTCTATGTAAAGACCGCTTCAAGCGGGTCTCCGGCGGTTGTGTTCAAGGACGGCAGCGGTGGAGCTACATTGCTGTCTATGGTGTTTAAAACTTCGGATGATAACCAGATTTCAATACCGGATCACGGCATGATCTTCACAGAGGAGTGTCATGTTACGCTGACAAACATAGATTCTATAACTGGTTTCTTTGGGTAGTTGAATGGCGCGTAAGCAAAGCGAAATGCCGAAGCGCAATAAAAAGAATTTCCGTCCCACAAAGTCTGGGGCGGGAATGACCAAGGCTGGAGTTGCGGCGTACCGCAAAAAGAACCCGGGGTCTAAGCTAAAGACTGCGGTGACGGGCAAGGTTAAGAAGGGCAGCAAGGACGCCAAGAGGCGTAAGTCATTCTGCGCTCGTTCGGCAGGGCAGATGAAGAAGTTTCCAAAGGCGGCTAAGGACCCTAACAGCCGTTTGCGTCAAGCACGAAAAAGGTGGAAATGTTAAATGGCGATGTCTCGGTCACAGATGGAACAACAGGTTTCCAAGTCTCCTAGTAAAGAACCAAGGGGTCTCACCTATTATAAAAACGGAGGTAGGGCTTCTCCTAAATCCAAGGGCAGCAAGATTTGTCCCGCAGGTAAAGCTTGGGCGAAGAGGACTTTTGACACGTATCCTTCAGCGTATGCGAACATGGCTGCATCGAAATATTGCAAAGACCCTAACTACGCAAAAGGTGCGAAGGGCAAGAAGAAGAAGAAAGCGTAATGGGTGCGTTAAAGAAATGGCGTGACCAAAACTGGGTTAGGATTGGGACCGATGGTAAAATCAAGGGTAAGTGCGGTACTTCAAAGAACAAGAAGAACCCTGACCGATGCCTTCCAGCGGCTAAAGCACGTTCTCTTTCTAAAAAAGATAGAGCTGCGACTGCAAAGAAAAAGAAAAAAGCTGGAGCAAAAGGAAAAACCGTTGTCAGTAACACTAAGAAAGCCAAAGTCAGAGGCTACTTCGAAGGTGGAACAATCAACTACACCGAAGCCAAGAGGCCGTACCAAGGGAAAGCCAAAAAAGGCGAAGCGGTCGCGAAAGGCTGCGGACAAGTAATGGAATCTAGGCGACAGATCACCAAAGGCGCTGTTCGCCAGTTTTAAAGGAGAAGGCTAATGGCTATGAAACAACCAACAAAAGACCAGATTGGTCTTAAAAAGTTACCTGAGCCAGTTCGTAATAAAATGGGATACATGAAAAACGGCGGCAAAGTTGCAAGTTTTAAAAACGGCGGCTGTGTTATGACTAAAACCAATCAATCACCGAAGTTGTATTAATCATGGCTACTTCTGGTTCCAGAGATTTCAACATTGATGTTGGGGAAATCATTGAGGAAGCGTATGAGCGGTGTGGATTAGAGGTCCGCACTGGCTACGATGCTCGAACGGCGCGTAGGTCTTTGAACCTGATGTTTGCTGATTGGGCAAACCGTGGCATCAACATGTGGACCGTGGCGCAGGGAACTATAACGTTGACGCAAGGGCAGTCTGCCCAGACGCTAACGGCTGATGTTGTAGATGTTTTGGAGATTGTTCTTAGGCGCAGCAACACAGACTTTGAGGTAGAACGGATTAGTCGGGGGGAGTACGCCACTCTTCCTAATAAAACCACGCAAGGCAGGCCAAGCCAGTTTTATTTTGACAGGCAGATTTTACCTGTCATAAACCTTTGGGCCGTTCCCGAAAACTCTACAGATCAGTTGATCTATTACTATGTGCAGAGGATTGAGGATGCCGATGCGTTGGTAAACACAACGGACATGCCATTTCGTTTTTACCCCTGCATGGTGGCGGGGCTGGCGTATTATATCGCTATGAAAAGAGCGCCAGAACGGATACAACTCTTGAAGAGTGTGTATGAAGAAGAGTTCCAACGTGCGTCTGACGAAGACGAGGATCGTGTTCCTCTTAAACTTCAACCAAGCATGCAGTATCTAAGGGTGTGACATGGCCTATGCCTCAGACAAGAATGCGTATGGGATTTCGGATCGCTCCGGTTTTCGCTATCGACTGAGGGATATGCAGAAGGAGTGGACGGGTGCGCTTGTCGGCAAGGACGAGTTTGAGCCAAAGCATCCTCAGTTGTTTCCTCCCAAGGTTGGTCCGGACCCACAAGCGTTAAGGAACCCTCGACCCGAGGGCGATTTAGAGGCTCAAAGAAACATTCAATACGGGTTCAGACCTGTTGGTTTTCAAGGAGACGAGGCTTTGACTCCTAATCCATTGAAAGCTACAGGTGAGGTCGGAGAGGTTACGGTGGTCACGTCATGAGCTTTACATTTGCGCAATTAAAAACAGCGTTGCAAGATTACACAGAGAATACTGAAACTTCTTTTGTGAGCAACCTCTCCCTTTTTATACGGGCGGCAGAAGAACGGATTTTAAAGTCTGTTCAATTAAATTTATTTCGTAAAAACGTTTCAGGCACGGCGTCCAGCGGAAACAAGTTTCTTGCGATGCCAAGTGATTTTTTAGCGCCATACTCTTTAAGCTTGAGAACTGTCACGGACCCAGTAGCTAGTGGAAGTGATTATGGTTTTGTTGAATTTAAAGACGTTAGCTTTGTTCAAAGCTATACGCCGGACCCCGCCACAACAGGTGTACCGAAATACTACGCTACGTTTGACGTCAGTAACTTTTTGTTGGCACCAACACCAAATGCCAATTACACGGCAGAGCTTCATTATTTGTACCGACCCGCAAGTCTGACTGCAGGGGCAGATGCTGGCACGACATGGCTCAGTACGAATGCAGAGTTAAGTCTTTTGTACGCTTCTTTGATAGAGGAGTATATTTTTATGAAGGGAGAGCCTGACATCATGTCAATGTATGATAAACGGTTTCAAGAGTCGTTGGTCGGATTAAAGCTTTTGGGTGAGGCCAAAGAAACTACTCAAGACTACAGGGTGGGGCAGGTTATTAGGGCGAAGCAATGAGTTTTCTTGCTTCTATGGACATACCCAAAGAACCTATTGTTACGGTTCACACCACAAATAATCGTGGTCATACGCCGGAGGAAATTGCGTCTAGGTGTGTTGATAGAATTGTTTCTATATCGGACAATTCTCATCCTGCCATACAAGCGCAGGCTCGTGAGTACAGGGCTGCAGTAGAGAAGGTTATGGTTCTCTTTATGAAGGAGGCTATTCAATCGGACAGAGTTACGGTATGTAATGCAATTAAACAGGCAGGTCAGCCTAACCTTGCAGAGCTTATAAGGAGATTGTAGATGGCTATTAGTCAAGCAATGTGTACGTCTTTTAAAAAAGAACTTTTAGAAGGCGTGCATAACTTTAAAAACAGCGGCGGAAATACGTTTAAGCTGGCGTTGTTTACAAGTTCTGCAAGTATTGGTGCCGCAACTACGGCTTATGCTAGCAGCGGAATAAACGAAGTTGCTGCTGGAAATGGTTATTCTACGGGCGGAAACCCTTTAACCCGCGTAGACCCCACGACAAGTAGCACGACAGCGTTCACTGATTTCGTTGATACTACGTTTGTTGCAAGCGGAACAATCACAGCCCGTGGAGCAATGATATATAACAATTCTGCTTCGAACAAAGCGGTGATTACCCTTTTGTTTGGTAGCAGTGATAAGTCTGCTACAGACGGAAATTTTACAATTCAGTTTCCTACGGCTGATGCAAGCAGTGCAATTATTCGAATAGCGTAAAGGAATATAACGGTGGCTATTACGCTAGTAAACAGGGCCAAAATGACTACTAGCACCACGGGTACTGGTACGATTACGCTTGGGAGTGCCGTTTCAGGATTTCAAACATTTGATGGAGCAGGCGTTACTAACGGTCAAACCGTTAGGTATGTCATAGAAGATGATGCTGCTTTTGAAATAGGCTCTGGAGTTTATACTGCCAGCGGAACTACCTTAGCCCGTGGTGCTACCGAAAGCTCTAATTCTGACAGTGCTATTAGTTTAAGTGGTAATGCGACAGTGTTTATTGCGGCTACTTCTGCGGATTTTTTCAACAATGATGGTAGCAGAAGTCTTACTACAACGGGTGTCATCACAGGTGGTACGATTGAGGCTACAGCCGATACTTCTGCGGGTGACAATGCTGCTATTGGTTACACAGCAGCAGAAGGTCTTATTCTTACGGGTCAAGGCAGCACTAACGATGTAACTATTAAAAATGACGCTGACGCAGATGTTATAGAAATACCTACAGGAACCACAAATGTTACAGTGGCAGGTGACTTGGGTGTTGGCGGCACGGTTACAGCCACAGGAACTAGCGTGTTCGCTACCTTGGATATTAGCCAAGACGTTGATGTTGATGGCACATTAGAAGCTGACGCTATGACATTAAACGGCGTTGCAGTAACAGCCACCGCGACCTTAGACACGGGCATTTCAAACAACAACGTGCCTAAGTTTACTACGGGTGTTGCTGATAATGATTTCTTGCGAGTAGACGGCACTGCTATTGAGGGTAGGTCAGCTTCAGAAGTCTTATCTGATATAGGGGGTCAAGCCTCTTTAACTTTTGGCATCTCAAATACAAACGCTGTAAAAATTGACAGTGCTTCAGTTGCAGATGATGAGTATGCAAGATTTACAGCAGCCGGTCTTGAGAGCAGAGCAACATCAGAAGTCTTATCTGATATAGGGGCATCACCGGCTGCAGGCGGTTCAAGCATTGTTTCAACAGGGGCATTAGACAGCGGGAGTATCACTAGCGGTTTCGGTACTATTGATACTGGCTCTAGCACTATTACCACAACGGGAGTTATTACTGGCGGTACGTTAGAAGCTACCACAGACACTGCGGCAGGTGACAATGCTGCTATTGGTTATACAGCAGCGGAAGGTCTTATTCTTACAGGACAAGGTAGCACTAACGATGTAACCATCAAGAATGATGCTGATGCTGACGTTATAGAAATACCTACAGGCAGTACCTCTGTTACTATGACAGGATCACTAAAACCTCTGACATATCAAGAGACTTACGTGGCTAAAAGCGCGGCGTCTACTGTGACTTGCGACCTAGCTACGGGTACATCTTTTAGTGTGACACTGGATCAAAACACCACGTTTGCCTTTAGCAATCCTCCGTCTAGCGGCACCGCTTTCAGTTTTACTTTGTTTATAACACAGCACAGTACCGCTGTTACACTGACATGGCCCGGTACTGTTGATTGGGCGGGGGGTTCTGCTCCTGACGCCGCCGCTGCAAATGAAGTTCAGGCGTATGGGTTTTTTACACGAGACAACGGAACGACCTATTATGGTTTTTTGGGTGGTTCTGCTCTTGGGTAATTCATTTTTTAACACATCTTTATTGGGCGCTGCAGGGACGGTACAAGCCCCGCCAACGATTACTTTAAATTCGTCGGGGAGTGTAGTAGCTAGCACCATTACTGGCGACGTTTATACGTTTTCTTATGGTGGAGATATACCTGCAGGTTCTTTCGTTGTGATTACGGTTACAGCACGTACAGGTGGCAATACTGTTATTGGAAGCTGGAGCAGTATTGTTGACTCTGCGGGAAACACTTTCTCTGAAGTAATTGAGGGTACACAAGTTAATAATCTTACTTTTTCTGCAATATATGCCGGAGTTTTAGGGGCGTCTGTTACATCCTCAACAGACATTAGCGCAACGTCGAGTCAAAGTAATGGCAGCAGTTCATACCGAAGAGCAAAGCATCATTCTATTTTTGTACTAACAGGTGTTACGCAAGCTGATTCCACCTCCGCCACCCAAACCACTGCAAGCACGAATGTCTTTAGTAATTCTGCGACTACCACAACAGGTAGAGGTATTGCGTTACACGTTGTCTCATCCGGCACCGGCAGCCAAAGAACTATAAGTTCTGTTTCTTCTGGTTACACCTCCCTAGCATTAACTGCACAGGCGTGTAGCCAATATAGCGCAAGAAAAGTGATAGACCAATCTGGTGGCACTGCTGTAAGCAGCACGATTACTTTAAGTGGAACTCTTGGTCGTGCTGCCGATATTATTGCAACATTTAAGTGAGGCAAAAAATGTACGTCAAACTTACAAGCGAAAACGAAGTAGAGCAATATCCTTACACGCTCGGTGATCTTCGTCGTGATAATAAAAACGTTAGTTTTCCGCGACAAGTGGATGCAAATACATTAACAGAGTATCGAGTGTATCCTGTAGTTGTGGCTGACCCTCCGGCCTACGACCCACTTACTCAAACGGCGCAAGAAGGAACACCAGCGTTAGTTGGTGGTCAGTGGAAAGTTGATTGGGTGGTTACCTCCTTGCCAACAAACAACGCTGTAAACAATGTTCGCAATCACCGTAACGATTTATTAGAGGAAACCGATTGGATGGCTGGATCGGATGTAACTATGCCAAACACATGGCGTGAGTATCGACAAGCATTGAGGGATTTACCTGCACAGTCAGGATTTCCTAACGTAACTTGGCCCACGGAGCCTAGCTAATGCTTGGATTTCATTCACTAGCAGGAGATGCGATAGCGAGTAGGGGCGGTCTTTCTCCTGTGGTCGTTACAGGCGTATCTGCTACGGGGAGCGTTACAAGCGTTGTTGTTTCTTTACCTAAGACCGTGGTCGTTACAGGCGTATCTGCCACAGGTGGTGTTGGTTCTGTTACACTTAGTCTAAGCACTAATGTATCTGTTACAGGCGTATCTGCCACAGGTGGTGTTGGTTCTGTAAACGTTTGGGGCATCATAACGCCGTCTCAATCCCCTAGCTACTCTACCATAACGCCGTCTCAATCCCCTAGCTACTCTACCATAACGCCGTCTCAATCCCCTAGTTACTCTGCTGTGACTCCTAGTCAGTCCCCTAGTTACTCTGCTATAACTCCTAGTCAGTCCCCTAGTTGGGAGGAGATTGCTGCGTAGTTGATTTAAGGGCAGGATAATGTTAAAAAACTGCAAACTCTTTTTGGAGAAAACTCATGCCAACGTACACTTCTGCTAACAACATAAAAAAGATTGCTACGGGCGATGAGTCTGGAACATGGGGTGATAGTACCAACAATAATTTTGACATTATTGATCGTGCGTCAAACGGGTTTTATACGCTGGACATTCAAACACTAGACACCACGGGATCGGGAACCGCGGGTAGTAGTGGACGCCCATACGTGTTGCCTCTTTCTGCCTCGGCTCTTCTTTCGATAGGGCATTATAAAGCTATTCGTTTAACGTCTTCAGGAACATTAACAGCAGACACACATTTAAAACTTGAGGGTGATAATAACGCTCGTGTTTACATGATGCAGAACGACACTACCGCGAATGCAGGTATCAACGTGGTGGTTTTTCAAGGTACGTTTAGCGCCTTGCGCTCTGCCGAGGTTGCAAAAGATCAATTTGCCATTCTTTTTGCAGACGGTTCTGGGGCTTCTACATCATATGTTCGTCATGTTACGGAGGACATTTCCCCTCTTACAAAGCCTTTGACAATTCAGGCGGCGTTGGAGGTAACAGACGGAACGGCAAGCACAAGTACACCTCAGATAACCGTGGAATCTACAAATACGGGTTCTGCTTCTGGACCCTTTGTAGATTTGGAGAGAAACCCGTCTGAGGCGGGAGCAACAAATGATTTTTTGGGCGGAGTACTCTTTACGGGATACAACGATGCAGGAACTCCAGAAAAAATTATTTACGGCTCTGTGCTTGGGAAAATAAAATCTCCTACAGATGGCTCTGAAAACGGGGAGTTAAATTTTTACATAGAGTCGGGTGGGTCCACCCTGTCCTTTCTGGAGTTGGGCCATGTAAGCGCACAAGCAGAGGTTGTTGTAAACACTGCCGGTGGTGACGTAGATTTTCGTGTGGAAGGTGATACTCTTCAAAATTTACTTGGCACAGAAGCGTCTACAGATAAAATTTTAGCTGGCACGGGCGCAGCTAGAGTTTCTGGCCCAGCTAATCACTTGGTTCAAGTAGAGGGTGATAGCAGCCATCCTGCGGGGATTTCTGTTACGCAAAGCCAGACCACCACTGCGGGACCGTTACTGACCTTGGCAAAATCCAATAACGGAACCATAGGTAGCAGTAGCAGTAGTACAAAGGTTGCGAACAATGACGTACTTGGGACTATAAGTTTTGCCGGAGACGATGGCGTAGATTTAGCCAACGTTGCGGCGGAAATTAAAACGGTAGTTGACGGAACTCCTGCCGCAAACGACATTCCCGGGGCAATAGAATTTAAAACTACGGCTGAAAATGAGTCAACGCCCACCACTCGTATGAAAATATTCAATGATGGTGCCGTAGGCGTTGGAACCACGGGTTCGAGTGCAAACGGTGGTGCGCCTACTTACTCATTAATAAGCCTTGGTGCAAACTCACCGCCTCAATGGTTACCTGCGCCTACCGGTAGGCAATTCATTCATTCTGTAGTAATCAACAATGTTGATTATGTGAAGTTTGGTGCTCCGGATAACATAAATCTTTCTTCGCCATTCACAAGTAACGCTATGTTTGACCCTAACATATATCACGCATATGAGTTTGAGTTGGTGACTGTTGTTCCTGCGACAGATGGTGCAAATCTTACAGGAGAAGTTTATGTTGGCAGTGCCTATGATACAGGGACAAATTATAAACTTAACACTGGCGGTCAAAACTCGTTTAGATTAAATGGTGGCTCTGCTGTGGGCAATGATGCCAATGAAGGTTTGACTCAAAGTTACACTTTATACAACGCTCATACCGTTTCCAGCGGCGGTGGAGTAATTAAACCTTTTCTTGCCTCTAATGGTAGGACACACAGCACGAGCGCCATTGGCAATGCTACTACAACTAATATGTCATATGGCAATGGAGACGTGTCCGTTATAGGTATTCGGTTTGGCGCGTCCTCTGGGAACTTATCTACGGGTCGTATTACGATGTATGGTATTCGAAAGTCCTTTAACGCATGAGGAGACTGATATGCCTTTATCTGACCTGAAGTTTAAACCCGGAATAAATAAGGAAGTCACTCCTTACGCAGAGGAGAACGGTTGGGTTGACTCAGATAGAGTTAGGTTTCGTTTTGGATTCCCTGAAAAATTAAATGGCTGGACTAGAAACACTAACAATAATTTTTTGGGGGCGTGTCGTGGGTTGCACGAGTTTGTTGCGTTAAACAGCGATAAATTCTTAGGGCTTGGAACGGAAGAGAAGTTTTATGTTAAGCAGGGCGATGCTTTTAATGACATAACGCCGATTAGAAAAACCACTACAGGAACTGCAACATTCTCTGCAGTAACGACCGGTTCTTTTTCAGAAATTATTACGGTAACGGACCCTAATCACGGGGCTGTTTTAAATGACTTTGTGACGTTTTCGGGGGCGGCTTCCCTTAGCACGGGGGCCGGAACTATTACAGCGGCTGTTTTAAACCAAGAGTATCAGATATTATCCGTGATAAACGGGAATACTTACACCATCCGTGCGCGTCAAGCAGGGAACAGTATTCCCTCTATTACTATCTCAGGTGGGTTAAATGACGTTGCAATAAAAGTAGTTTCAAACGGCGCTGATACTGGGAACGGCGGTTCTAGCACTGTGGCGACATACCAAATCAACACAGGTATAAACTCTTCTGTTCAATCTGGCGCGGGTTGGGGTGTTGGTCTTTGGGGCGGGACAACCAGTAACGCTACTGTGGTTGATTCTAGTGTTACAATAGCAGCCGGAGCCACGACACTGAATGTTGATGCTGTAACTGGCGTAGCCGTTGGGGACATTCTTCATTTAGATTGGGACGGTGTGTCTAGCGGTATCGTTGAAATAGACTTTGTAGCTGGGTCTAGGACTATTACCGCTAAGTCTAGTGATTGGTTTAACAGTACAGATGTGACCAACTATATTTTAAACTCCGATAAAGCCTTTAATCAAGGAAGCTCAAACTCTGCACGTATACCGAACAATATAAACATTGATTCTATGGACCTCTCTGCTGATCCTAAAACAGCAGTTATGTCCCAAGTTGCGCTTTCCACAGGTACTAGCGGAATTAACGAACCTACTGCGGCGAGTTATGCGGAGCTTGTTCAGGTAACGGGGATTCCTTCATCTACGAGTTTGACTGTGCAACGGGGAATGTTTGGAACACCTGATCTTGTTCACACCACTCAAGCGTGTGTGTTAGCTGTAGGCAACGCAAGCGCATCCAACGATTATGTTGGCTGGGGTGATGCTGTTAATCAAGATGTACTAGCCCCTGATATTACACTAAGGCTTTGGTCGCAGGATAATTTTGGAGAAAATCTTCTTCTTAATGATCGTGGGGGTGGAATATATTTTTGGGACAAGTTTAAGTTTTCAAACACCACTGGGTATCGTTCCGAGAACATAGCTTCTCTTACCGATATTGCGGGTAATTCCGTGACCAGAACGTCTGTTCCTACCCGCGCTCTTCAGGTAATGTTGTCCGATAGGGACCGCCATGTGATTGCTTTTGGCTGCGATGGTCTGGGTATTAGTTCTACCGACCCTGATGGCGATGGTATTGAGGACCCTCTTTTAATTAGGTTTAGTAGTAGTGAGACTCCTGTTGAGTGGTATCCTACGACGATAAATACGGCGGGGGATTTAAGGCTTAGTTCTGGTTCCACCATTATTCAAGCGGTTGAAACACGGCAGCAAATACTTGTGTTTACAGATGTATCTATTCATACCATGCAGTTTATCGGACCGCCGTTTACTTTTGGAATTAATTTAATTTCTGAAAACATAACTATTGCAAGTCCCAAAGCTGCGGTTGCGGTGGACGATAGTGTTTTTTGGATGGGAACCGCAGAGTTTTATGTTTTTACAGGGGCGGTGCAAAGAATACCCTGCACCGTTAGGGACTTTGTGTTTGATAACATGAACACGTCTCAGCGAGAAAAAGTTATTGCAGGAGCCAACGTATCCTTCTCGGAGGTTTGGTGGTTTTACCCGTCAGACACGGTAACTGACGGTGTTTTAAACACAGAAAACGACCGTTACGTGGTTTATAACTACGTTGAAAAAGTTTGGTTTACGGGAACAATGAATAGGTCGGCGTGGCTAGACAGGGGAATTTCCAACTTTCCTTTAGCTACGGGAATTAATAACTATCTGTATAACCACGAGACAGGGGCGGTTTTTACTGATGATGCAGCCACTGCTTATATACAGTCCGGAGACATGCGAATAAATCAGGGAAACCAGTTTTCTTTTATACAAAGGGTGATTCCTGATGTTAATTTTAGGGATCAAGAATCCTCGTCTACTTTAAACTTTGTCCTTACAAGTCGTAACTTCCCCGGACAAGTTTACTTAGACACTGCTAGTTCGTCGGCTCTTCCTTCTTCCACTAACGCGGTGGTTAAAACCTCGGTTGACCCCATTGACCAATACACCTACCAGTATTTTACACGCCTTCGCGGTAGGAGTTTTACGTTTAAGGTTGAGTCCTCGGATCAAAACGTTCTTTGGCGATTGGGTGTTCCGCGCATTGAAATACGTCCGGATGGGAAACGATAATGTCTTTAAAAACTCCTCTTCCATTTTTTCCATTAGCCCCAGAAGGGTACGATACTAAGTATTTCAATGAGGTAGTGCGTTCTTTTTCTGTGTTTTTAAATCAGTTTAGAAATACTCAACAAGTTGCAGACGATGACTCGACTGCACTAAACTGGTTTTTAAGCTAATGGCTAATGTATATTTAAACGCAAAATTAACCCCTAGTAGCCAAGCCTCTACAGCTTTGTATTCTTGTCCTGATTTTAAAACAGGAGTCTTAAAATCTATTCTTGCTTGCAACCCCAGTAGTGGTGCGTTGTCCGTGACTATAACCTTGGGCAGTAGTTTTTTGTTTAATGCAAAACAGATTGCCGCTAACGAAACGATTGAACTTTTAACCGCTCCTCTTGTGGTTCAAGCGACAGAAGTGGTTTCGGTTGAGGGTACTGGCAGTGTGGGGTTAAATATCGTGGCTAGTATTTTGGAGATATCATGATAATGTGTGGTCAATTCATAGTGGTGGTTTGGTATGGGCATTAACATTGGTGGCATTCTAGGCGGCATTGCTGGGCTGTTAGTCCCCGGAGCAGGAACCTTTTTGGCTCCTGCTATTGGTGCAGGTTTAGGCACGTTGGCGGGTGGCGGGAGCGCCAAGAACGCTATAAAATACGCTTTGCTTGGGGGTGGCGCTAGTGCATTAGGGCTTGGTTCTATGATCCAAGACTCGGCGTTTGGCAAGGCTGCAGCGGGGAAAATGGGGCAGCTTTTCGGACCGCAAGCGGCACCGGCAGCGAAAACGGCAGCGGCAGCGAAAACGGCAGCGGCACCGGCAGGTATATTGTCCAGTAAGTCCTTGATTAATAATCCTTTCTTGCAGGCGGCTGTTCTTGGGCCGATGCTAACGAAGCAAGATCAACGAAATGAAACCACTTTTACAGGTTTTGATGACGATGAGGAATACGAAGTTAGTGATGAGCAGACGGCTATATACAGAGAGAACCTTTACGCAAGTCGGTACGATGGTACAAGGTTTAACACCGCTGCAGAACGAGACGAGTACGACAGGAACATAGAAGAGGGGGTGGGTATTAACCCTCCTACACAATACGCGGCAATGGGTGGTCTAATCGAAGGCCCCGGAACAGGGACCAGTGATGATATCCCTGCAATGATTTATCAGGGCGGCAAGCCTGTTCAGGAAGCGATGCTTTCAAACGGGGAAGTTGTTTTGTCTTTAAAGGACTTGAGAAACATCGGTGGTGGAGACGCTGAGATGGCAGGCAGGGTGATTGGGGATGCTCCCAACGGCACCCGAGGAGCCGCTGCAGCCAAGTTATTTAGAAACATGCAGGAATTTAAAGGGGCTTAGTTGGATGTCAACTGTAACTAATATTAGCCGGACAGAACCATCTGCTATTATGAAAAAGTATTTAGAGGAGATACTTTCTCGGGCGCAGGGTTTAGGAAAAGATGCAGGGTTTGTTCTTCCTGAGTATCAGGTTGCAGACCAAAGCCCTTTACAGACACAAGCGACTAGCCTTGCTGCGTCTGGCTTAGGTGCTTACGCACCCATGTTGCAAGCGGGTGCGGACACATTAGGTAGCGGTATTGGCGCTATGTATGGAAACGTACAGCGGGGTCTTGACGGTCTTCAGGGAACAGGTGCGAGGTTTGACCCAAACACTATATCTGATTTTATGAACCCATATGAAGATGCGGCTGTTCAACAAGCCTTGACAGACATACGCAATCAGGGGGAGCAGCAACGTTCGGGCATTAATGCGCAAGCTGTTTCTTCAGGAGCGTTTGGCGGGTCGCGTGAGGCTGTGAGTCAGAGAGAGCAAGAC
>Ga0181373_1000134_pt1 | contig 19099 bp, 28 predicted proteins | sample LowvirmetaG_3_FD_130159 | JGI IMG/M metagenome (GOLD analysis project Ga0181373, IMG submission 130159) | Marine viral communities from the Subarctic Pacific Ocean - Lowphox_09 viral metaG | ecosystem: Environmental > Aquatic > Marine > Oceanic | place: Subarctic Pacific Ocean | collected... | reverse complement strand
CGCTTCTTTAACTTTATTTAACGTAGTTAATTCTTTACCCATCCTAGAATAAAGTGTACACTCACCTTCATAATTAACTACAGCTAAACACCTAACACCATCTAATTTTCTTGATGCCCACCAATTATCATTTTGCCAATCACATTTACCATCATATTCTTTAGCTAAGGCAACTTTAAATGTAGGTATTAATCCTGGTATTGCTTTATTAATTATTGAATCACCTGCTCTAATACCTAAATCTTTATCTATTATTTTATAAATTAGATGCCAATCAACATTTTTAGTGGCAAACCCATTAACTAACTCAATTGCAGCATGACCTGTAGCTTCCCTATTAGTTAATTTATCTAACAACTCAAATAAAGTATAATCTGTGTAACTTACTTTATCACTATTCTTTTTACAAGTTTTACTTGTGACATGATATTGTTTATAGGGATTATAGGTATATTCTAATACTTCATGAATAAAAGTACCTGCATTTTTTATTATTTGAACTTTTTCTGTACTACTACTTGTAGCACGCATATTATCTATGAAATTTTGTAATTCTGTCATAACCTTTACTTATTTACTTATTTTTAATTCTAATGCTTTTATATGTTTACATTTACCATCAAACGCTCTCCACCTACCTGGACAATTGCAATGAAATTTACCTGAATCTGGGTAATATACCGTTTTATACGTTTTATTTGCGTCACTACTACTAACAGTCATTACAACTATTGGTTCTTGTTTAACCTTAGGTTTTGGTTTAATCCATTCTATGTCATCAATTGTAGTGCCCTTAACTATTTCTTTCCATATAGGCATTAAATATGTTTTACCACGTATATTTGCTATTGTTGGAGGTAAAACTTCACCTTTATATTCATATTTAAATCGATTTGCAAATATAGTTGGACCAAACCCACTACCTGGGATGCTTAATGCCCCCTCAGTATGAATTATTCTTGACCTATAATTTCCGTGTTTATTTAAATTTGTAAATTTCCATAATGCCATAGTATAACCTTTATTTTATACGTGAATATACGAAAAAAATTTGCGGCAACCAAATTGGTCGCCGCTTTTCTTATGTTTTATCTTTTTATAGTATTTTTTCCTATTCCTATGGGGTGTGGGAACTTTTAGGGAATCAAACCATTCATGCTGTGTAAGTTTTACTTTCTTCATCTTCTTTGGGTTGTAATTCAATACTTAAAGCTTGACATAAATTTTTTAATTGACCCGCATTATGTATTGCCATAAAATCATCATCAGTCATAGAATTGAATAATGATATTGTACTAAAATTCATATTATTTCCCTTGACCCTTATAAGCTTTGACATAATTTTTACTATTTTTACTTCTACTAGTGTTATTTTTTGAATGAATACCAGGTCTTTTTTTACGTTTATTTTGTATATAATTCCCTACAACTATTTTAGCCATAATTTTTTATTATAAATATAAATCATATCCAGAAAATCGCTTCATATACGAAGTAATTTTAACTCCATTTCCATCTTTTCTTACTCTCCCATTTCTAAACCATTTTTTAACACTTCCTTGACCTCCTAAATGTGCAGCAGCTAGTAAGCCTGATTCTGTAACTAATACTCCATTAATTACTTGACCTTCATATTTGTCTATATATTTCTGTAGTCTTTTTTTATTATGTAAAAGTAATTTTAACATTGCTTCTTCCTGTAATAAAGTATCTCTAAGAAATTCAGATCTACTTACTTTTATTTTTAAAGTTTTAAGTGTAGAACTACCAAATTGATATTTACCCATATAACCATATTTATTTACTATATGATATCTATTTCTTGATTCTTGATAACCCATAGCATCTAAAAAATTATTACGGCTTTGAGTTTTAAACTGATCCCATCTTTCACGAGCATCTGAAATTGAATCCTGTTTAGTGTATGTAATAATATTTCCTTCATCAATATACCAATCTAAAATATCAGGATTATTATCTAAAGAATCAGTATTAATTACTTTATTTTCCTTAGGTATAATTTTTAAAGTAATTCTTTTAGGTTTAAATGAGGATAAAAATATTATAGAAAATAAGGTTAAACCAAATAATAATATTACTGTTATACTATCTACTTTTTTCATTTTTTAATTTTAAATAATTAATGGCATTAACAATTTTTTGACAACGTTCATAATCTTCAAACTCTTCCATTGTAACTAGATTTTGTTCTAAGGTTTCAATCATATCAGGACGATCAATCATAATATCATATATTGTATCATCATCTTTAGTATGAATTGAAACTACGGGAATAGTTTTTTTCCTAGTTTTTAAATTCAACAAAGCAGTATCTACAATTAGATTATGTAGTTCTTTACTATTGCCATTAAAAATATCTATTAATTCTTCTTCAGTATCAAATTCCCAGTTATGTTTAAATTTCATATTTAAAAGTTTTTTAAGAAATCACCCTTGATTTTCTTATCCTTTAATTTACGAAACTTTTCATCGTTATCCAAACTTTTTGATGCAAGTTTTTCAAGATGACGTTCTTTTTGTTTACCATAATCTTTAGTAATTTTATGGTGTTTTTTATTTAATAATTTTACTTTTTTAGCCATTATATTCTGCTTATATATTGATTAGGATCATCTTCATCATCATTATCTAAACCTAATTCTTTTAAACGTTGTAAATGATAATCATCAACTTCCCATTCTACCTTTTCGCTTGTACCAAAATGTTCTTGTTTAGATTCTATTTGTTTGACATCTTTACTATTAAAAATATCTCCTACAGTTAGAAAATAATGATTATAACATAATAATTGGACATTATCTAAACTATAATTATTACTATTACCATCTTGGAAATGTAATAATAAAGGAATTTTATAATCTAATACTCTACGTTCTTTAAATTTACATACAGTACATTCCTCCGATAAATATCCCTGTTCTATTAAAGCATATTTAAGTTTATTTGGATCAAATGAAGATGCAGCTATTCTACCCTCAATTATTTCTAACATATGGGGCATTTTTTTAGGTCCCTTTAAAAACTTAGGTATACCTTTGCCACTTTGGTTTTTATGTCCCTCAAATAACTTATATAATTTAGCATATCTTTTATAGTGTTGATATGACACATGAAGATAACGAGCAGCTGCCATATTAGATTTTGTTTTAGCTTGGGCAGCTACTATTTGTTCTTTAGATAAAGGTTTTGCTTGAGGCATTTATTTCTTTTTACTTTCAGTTTCAATACCAAAAGTAAGTTCTGGGTTGCCTTCTGGATTAATATGTTTTAAATAGTCTTTTTCATCTAATATTAAAGTTTCAGTCCAAGTATGGTCTCCAGTACCAAAGGTCATAGGAACTCCCCTTTTAGCACCCACTTCTGAACAATTAACACAAAAGTTATACCCATATTTAGTTTTTCTTAATTCTGGGAAGTCTTCGCCACATTGAGGGCATGGAATCATTTTCATAGTCATTTTTTATAATTTTATGGTATACATATTAAACTATAGCTCTTCCTTTCATTTTTTCCCAATCTCGGTTTTTTCTAACTATATCATTTGTGGATTGTACAGCATTTAAAACATTATCTACTGTTTCTAAATCATCAGCTAAACGTAACATTGCTGAAAGATCCTTAGGGAAACAATGACCACCATAACCAAAATCACCATCAGGTCCAGGTACTGCCCAATGTGATTTTCCTAATCTTTTATCAAAAGTTGAATATTCAATTACTTTATCATAATCTAGTTTTAACCCCTCACATATTTGATACATTTCATTAGCAAATGCTACCTTAGTAGCTAGAAAAGTGTTTGTAAGATATTTTACCATTTCAGCATGAGTAGATCCAGTTTTTATAATATCAATATCAGGAAATATTTTTCTATATATAGTTTTTAATTTAGTAGTAGATTCTCTAGGTCCTCCTAAAATTACTCTATTCTGATTATTAAAATCTTCTACAGCATTTGCTTCAGTTAAAAATTCAGGATTAAATATTACATCCATATCAGGATATAATGAATTTATTTTTGCTGTAGTTCCAGGTGGTACTGTTGATTTAATAACTACTGTTTTACATTTAAAGGTTGTAAAAATTTCTTTTACTGTGGATTCAATTAAACTAGTATCACATCTACCTCTTCTATTCATAGGGGTAGGTAAACAAACAAATACCACATTTTGACTCATGGCTACCTTTTTTTCGGAGTTACTTTTATCTTTTATTATATCATAAGTTTTTACTTCAAAGTAGTTTTTAAACTTTTGATATATAGCATTACCTACAAAACCTTGTCCTATAATTCCTATCATAACTTAATTAAGTCTTTAGTATATTCATTTATTTGAATAATTTCTATACTTAAATTTTCTAATTCAAATTTACCTATTTCTCCACTACTTTCAATAATTTGAGATAGTCTTTGTATATTTACAAAATCACTCTGATTGAAAGTATGGCCATCAAGTTCAACTAGAATTTCATTATTTTTTTCATTATTATAAGGTTTTATTCTTTCACTTAAATCATATAAGGTATTATTTTTTTCTTTTTCAAAATATTCAAAAGTAAGAACTTGCCCCTTATCTTCAATATAAATGGTACTACACCATGGTTCTAAAGCATGTAATAAAGTAGTATTACAGTTTTTAACAATAAAACCAATATCATATTTAGGTGGTACAATTGGTACTAAAGTAGGACTATGCATTACAAAATGACCCCATTTACGTATAAAATTACGCGTTGATCTTTGATTTTGTGCCAACCATTCTGGGCTATCTTCATATATATTTTTAGCTTTATCTAAAGTATTTCTTCTACTACCTCTACAAGTCATATGGTAAACAAATCCTTCCCAAGTTTGAATAAATTTTATTCCATTTAACTGGAAACGATTGAATATATCAGAATCCTCTTTAGATTGAGGGGCATATAAAGGATCATGTCCTCCTATTTCTTGAAAATCTTTTCTATAAAAAGCCCAAGGTGCAAAAATACCATAAGTAATTTTTCCTTCGTTAGTAAATTCTTTTAATTTATCTAATAATTCTTGTTCTTTAAATTCATCGGGTTCTACTCCACCATGCCATAGTACTTTTTCAGGTCCTTCAGGATGTAAAGGTGGTTCAATTCGAGTTAAAGATACAATTACACCAGGTTTAATATGTTTTTCAATTGAAGTTAATGCATTAGGACATAAATACATATCAGCATGGTAAATCATTGCTATATCATTTGTAGCAACGTCATTTATTAATGTATCATATAGTATAGTATGTCCTAATCTATCTGGTCCTTCATTACGATGTGCTTTAAATAAAGGGTCTTTAGACATCATTTCTAAACACCAATTCCAAGTCCCGTCTGTTGAAGCATCATCTGCAACACAAATTTCTACTTCATGTTCTCCTTGGTTTTTTCTTATAGAATCATAAGACCATTTCAAATATTTTAAATTATTTCTTCCTGGTTGTATTAGTGATATTTTCATTATTTTATTGAATTTAAAATTAATTGTTTAAATTTTTCTTTACCTATAGTATTGCCTATATTGTGTCCCGATTTAAAGTTAATAAGATTCAGGTTTGGATCCAAACTATCTATAAAATCAAAGTGATAATTATCAAAATGACCAATTGTAGGACGCCAATATTCTACTTGACATTTAAAAGGCTGTAAATTCCCTAAATTTGTTTCTGGGATATTAAATTGATCTTGTAAATTAAATAATCTTGTATGTTCTTTAGCTGGTAAACCTGAGTTGTAATATTTTAAATTTATTTGAGGGGCGATTGTTATTATTTTATCTGCTTTTATCAATTCTCCAACTAACAAGGAAGCAAAACCACCTGCAGATTGTCCTATAGTTATTACCTTTTTAATATTATGTAAAGTTACATATTGGTTTATTATATTTGTTATTTTATTATATAAACCATGATAATATACTTGTTCGTTATCTTTAAAAAAAATATAATTATTTTTTAAGTTAGATTTTACAAATAAATTATAGTATAAATAAGGCAATTTATCTTTAGCATTAGGATAAACTCCCCCACTCATTCCCTGAAAACTTATTACTAAGGGATACTCTGGATTGTTATGGACTATTTCGTACATTATTTTATTATATTGACCAAGTTTTGGCTAACTAAATTATCTATTATATCTTTTTCTTCATTAAATCCATGTCCACTAGACCAATTAGGATCTACTTCTTCCCAATAATGTACTCTATCATTGGATTCAGAATAAAACCCATAGCCATATAAATCGGGTTTTATACCTAAAGTTACTAACAATAAAACTCCTACTAATCCTGCACTAGCTTCAGGTTTTGAAACTAAACTATTACAATACATTAAAAAATTAGAATGTAAAAAATTTATTGGAGTTTTATTAATATATAACATTACACCTTCTATAAACTCTTGGACATTAAAGGATTTAACTAAAAAAGTTTCGTTATCTAAATTAGATAAAAAATTAGGATCATGCCCCAAACATATTTCTTTTTTAGTTGAACCATTAAATGAATGCCCATTTAATATCCTAATATCTGTTCTTGACCCTACATGATTCTCGTACCCTTTAACTCTAGCAGCATTAAATCTAATTATTAAATCATTTTTATCAATTTCTTTACCAAATTCATTATCTAATAATGTACCACTGCTAGCTACTAAAGCCGCAGTTTTAATTTTGCTAAAATCTATACTAGTATTTTTGTTTGAAAAAATAGGGAAACTAATATTATTTATTTGTATTTCTGGGATCATTAAGCAATGTTTTTTATTAATTCATATTCTTCTATAGTATCAATATCAAAGCTACTTTTTAAATTTACTTCAACTAAAGCTGTTGGTGGAGGTGTTATTAACCCTTTATCTAGGAATTTATTAACCTTAAAAGCATAAAAAGCACCTGTTTCTTTATAACGGGGAATCATATCCTGTGTCCTAGGTTTATTAAAAGGATCATAATTAGGTTTAGCCCCTATATCTTCTTTTTCCCAATAAAAAGGTGTTTCCCTATACACTGAAATTGAACTAGAAAAAGTATGGAGGTTATCTATTGATAATTTAAGATGATCAAGTTCAATAAAAGGAGAGGTACATTGTACTAATACCATATTAGTAGTATCTTTATAATATTTTAAAAAATCTGTTATAGTTTCTTTAGTAGGTGAGATATCTGTAGCATATATTGAAGGTCTTTTATGGACTTTAGCTCCATTTAATATCGCTTCTTTCTCTATATCATAAGAATCAGTACTAACATATACTTCATTTGTAACTTGTAAAGATACTTTAATTGCCCTAGATAGTAAAGATTGACCATTAACCTTTAATAGATTTTTATTTTTAATTCTTTTACTACCTCCTCTAGCAGGGATTAATATTCTTAACATTAATATTCATTTTTAGAATGAGAAGTTACGTTTTGTAAATTCTTTACATCTTTAATTAATTTTATCATTTCTTTTTGTGTCATTTCTAATGATGTGTCACTGTTTATAGGTGTATCTAATCTTGTTAAAATATTAGGGTTTTCATCTCTAGTTAAAATTACATAATCTCCTACTATTTCAGAATGGGGTATTTCAATCTCTGAAATTAGGTCTTCACTCATTTTCTCTCCGGGTCTTAATCCTACTATTTTTATGTCTTCAGATATTAACTTAGCTAACTTGCTCATAGTTACTGTTTTCATAATTTTAGACATTATAAAACCTGACCTTTTAGATGATAAAGTAATACAATTATGAATAAGCTCAGCAGATTCTTCTGGGGAGAACATTAGTCTTGTCATATTGGGATGAGTTAAAAATAAGGGTTTATTGGAGTCAAAACTTCTAAGCCAAAAAGGTATAACAGAACCATGACTCCCTGCCACATTACCAAATCTACAACATACAAATTTATTTCTTGAATTATCCGCTTCTAAATACATCTTTTCCATTAATGCTTTAGTTTTACCATATACATTAGCTGATTCACATGCTTTATCTGTACTTATACCTACTACTAAAGGAGTGTTTGCTTCCTTAGCTGCTTCCATAATATTATAACTTCCCATAATATTACTAGTAATGGCTTTAATGGGTTGTTTTTCTGCAGTATCAACGTGTTTCAAGGCTGCTGCATGTATTATAATATCAGGGTTAATTTTTATTATTTGTGAAGTTAAGTAATTTTTTTCTTCTATCCCTCCTATTAAAATTTCTATATTAGGAAATTTTCTTTTTAAGGCTACTTGAGATTTTTCACCTCTACTATAAGAATAAAATTTATAATCATTATAATATCTTTTTATAAAAGCTGTTCCTACAGTCCCTGATCCTCCTGTTATAAATATTTTTTTCATTAGTATGTTATTTGTTTTTGAATTATTGATGGAGATATATCTATTTTTTTTAATAAATCTACTATTTGTATTGATGAATTACCTTCTCCATATAAATTATCAAATTCTGAGTTCTGTAATGTTTTAGTTAATTCTATAGCATTTACTATTTCATTTTTATTATATCCTACATTTATAACATTATTAGAACTTAATCTTCCTTGTTGTCTAGTCCCAATATTAATAGTGGGGATGTTAAATAAAGATGTTTCATGTATCCCACTACTAGAATTACCTATTAAACCTTGAGAATATTTAAGTAAACTTGTGTATTCTTCTATAGCAAGTGTTTTTACATATTTTATATTAGAAGATTCTATTTTTTCTACTATTTTTAAGTAACCAGCATCATTGTTAGGTAATATAATAAGAACTTCTATATTAGTTTCTTTAATAGCCTCTAAGGTTTGAGTTATTTGATTATAAGAATCATTTATTTCTGATGTAACAGGATGCTGTATCATCAAATAATAATTTTTATTTAAATTATATTTTTTATATGCTTCCTTATTGTGTTTTACCTCTAATAAAGCATCTATTGAAGGACATCCTACATTAAAAACAGTTTCTGGTTTCTCTCCCATTTTAATTAATCTAGTTTTTGCATCTTCATTAGCTGCAAAATGATAATGTGAAAACTTACTCATTGCATGTCTGATAGATTCATCTATTGTACCAGTTACTTCTCCTCCTTGAATGTGTGCAACAGGAATATTCATATGAGCACCAGCTATAGTAACAGACATATTAGCAGCTATATCAAACCCAGACAATATTAAATCAGGTTTTGATTCTTCTAAAGTATATGTAATTTTTTTAAGACAAGTTGCTAAAGATCTAACCATAGCCCCTCCAGTATCTTTATCTTCTTCAAACATTTCAAAGGTAGAAAATATTTTAAATCCATCATTTTTAATTTCATTAATAGTTAACCCATTTTCTTCTTTTAAATGAAGACCAGTTACCACTAAATCATAATCTAATAAGGGATCATTTTTAATTAATTCTAAAATTGGTTTAAACCTAGAATAATCTGCTCTTCTTTCTGTAACTAGAAATATTTTTCTCATATTATATCACTATATTTTAAATGTTGATCATTTTTAATATCTAATAAAGCTTTTTTACCTAAAATTTTATGATAATCTTTAGCAAAAATCTCTCCAGTGCCTGGTCTTTTAACCCAAATATTTTTTTCTGTTAAAATATCTCCTATCTTAATATCTTTAATAGCTACTGCTGTTGCAAATGCAAAATCCATAGTTACTTGTTCTTCTTTTGCTGGCTCTTTTGATCCACCTCTCATTTGAGAAATTTCAGTTGATGATATAATTAAATCTTTTAATTCATTTTTATCCATAGAACATAAAATATCAGGACCTATCCTTGATTTGTAATCTACGAAATGTCTTTCAAGTACACACGCCCCTAATGAAGTAGCTGCTAAACAAGCATTATTATTTACTGTATGATCTGATAAGCCAATTATAGCATTAGGAAATGATTCTTTTAATTCTTGCATTCCACCTAAACGTACTAGATTAGCAGGTGTTGGGTATATATTTGTACAATGTAGTAAGACATAAGGAATATTATATTTTTCCATTAAATCTACTGAAGGTTGAATTGATTTTATATTATTCATTCCTGTAGATAATATTATGGGTTTGCCAAAACTACATATATGTTCAATTAAAGGATAATTATTACATTCACCAGATCCTATTTTATATGCTTTTACATTAAATTTTTCTAGCCTATCTGCTGCTGCCCTAGAAAAGGGAGTTGAGATAAAAATCATTCCCTTACTTTCAACATACTGCATTAACTTAAATTCATCTTCTTCATTTAAGGCACATTGTTCCATAATTTCATATATGGATTCTGTTGTATTACCAGGTATTGTTTTTTTGGCTTCAGATGACATTTCATCTTCAACAATATGAGTTTGATGTTTAATTATCTCAGCTCCACTTTCATAAGCAGCATCAACAAGTTCTTTTGCTATTGATAATTTTCCATTATGATTTATCCCAATTTCAGCTATTACTAGGGGTGGATAATCCAATCCTATTTTTCTATTTGCTATTTTAATGTGTTTGTTCATTTAAATATGTTATAAATTTTGTAAGTCTTTCTATACTTAATATATCAGCTGTTGGGAATTCATCATCATGCCAAGGAACTTCTATATGGTGTGCTGGGAGTCTATTTGATAAGTTATCACAATTAATTAATTTTCCATCAAATACTTGGTTATTTTTCTTATATAATTTATTAAAATGAGGTGTTAATTTTTTTAAAGCATGTCTTTCACTTAATAATTCTTCAAATTTAAGAGTTTGAGGTTCATTATATGAATATTTTGAATAGGCTTTCTCTAAAGCTTCATCAATAGTATTATAATCATTAAATGGTACACTATTACTAGAATTTAAATAATCTAACATAGGTCCTTGATGGTATTTATAGTATACTATATTACAACCACATAATAAAGCTTCATGTGTTACTCTACAACCTCCTTCAGATTTAGACCCAATATATAACACCTTAGAATTATTATATAACCAATTTATAGTTTGAGGTGAAATGCCCATAAATCCTAGTTCTGGGGATAATCTTAATAATGTTATATTTTTTCGTTCCTCATAATTAAATAATTCTTCATATTGTTTTACTATATCTAAATCATATTTTTCAGGAATATCAGCTTCCATTTCTGAAACTGGAATTATTATTAATGTCTTAGGATATATTTTCTTATCATTTAATTTTCTTACAGCCTGTAATAAAGAAGGTACATTTTTGATTTTTATAGCTCTACTTATACTAATTATGTCATAAAATCTATCTTTAATACCCATGTTTTCGTAATCACTTAATAAAAAATTTCTATCCATAAGATCTATTTTTTGGGTAGAACCATTATCTGGGTATTTAAGAGCTGTTGGTGAAGCTAGAGTAAAATCAATAATAGGAGGTAAATTTGCAGGCTGATTACCAAAATATGTTCCCTGATTCCATCCTAAATAAAAATATTGTCTTAAATTAAGTAGAGTCTGTTGTGCATTTTCTAATAACCAAGGCCATTCTTTATGGGTAAATACTATAATACCTTTATTATCAAGTGTTGGGTTTTTAAATATATGAGCCATTAAATATACATTTTACCCCATTTATCTTTACTCATTTGAATGCGTTGGGGATGATTTTCAAAGTAATAATTAGTATAGGTATAACGTGTACCTTCTTGTATATTAGCACCTCTATGAATAAAAGAAGTATCAGCAAATATTACTGTTCCCTTTTTACCTATAACTTTAAATGGAGAGAAATCATTTTCTTTACAAAATAAATTTATACTTTCATCTTCATACCTAGTTGCTCTTCCAATTCCGTCTCTAGTGGATAAATCATACTTATCTGAGGAAGGGAGAAATAAATAAGGACCATTTTCTTCTTTAACATCTGATAGATATACTAGAGTTTTAATTTGTTTAGCCCTATTATCTCTATGCCATCCACCCCCACTATTAGTTGTTTGTTTAGGATTGTGTTTAACTTTTCCACCTAAAACAAAATGACTATTAATCTCTTGACCAAAATAAGAACTGCATACTTCTAATAATAAAGGATCATTTGCAAATTCTTTAGCGGTATTATAATGATTTTCCATTTTAAATAATCTAAAGTCACCTGATGTTCCCTCATGTGATGATGATTGTATTTTAGATTTATATTTAATTAGACCTTCTTCTATATCTTCAACAGCTTGATCACAAAATTCAGGTGTAAAGTAATCTTCAACTACACATATGCCTACATTATTTAAATTATTTAATATATGTTCTTTCATATTTTTATAAAGTATTATAATAATTATTTTGTTTTTCCTGCCTAGCAATATCTTTAGGGTGGTATAAAGCCACACCTTCTTCAGCAGGAAGAGGAGCATAGGTTTTAAATCCTTCTAATTTTTCATGAACTTTATTTACCCATTTAATCTCAGGTTTGTTCTTCCAAATTCTCCATTGATAATCTGGCCAGTTAACCCATCCTTTTTCATTTACATTCCATCTCCATTTATTAATATGTTCTTGAGTTAATCCCTCTACTGTGTTAATTCTAGGGACTAAATAAACTTCATTATCGGGATTTGCTTCTAAAATTAGAGGTAAATTATCTATTAAAGATTTATCTGGGGTTTCATCTGCATCTATTTGGAAAATATAATCTCCACTACAATAAGATGTTAATTTATTTTTCCAATTAGCAAAATGTTCTTTAAACTCCCCAGGTACCCAAGCAAACTCTCCATTAATGGATTTTGCTCTTAAAAACTGTTCTATACCTTCGTGACCATTATTAATATCATAAAGTACAACAATTTCATCTTCATGTCTTTTATGTTTTAAGAGAAAAGATATTAGTTTTTGGATTTCTATAAACTCATTACAAACGGTTATGGCATAACTTATTTTCATATAATTTTATTATTATTTTGGTAATACCCCAATATACGATAAAGCATCCATAAAGTCACGTTCTCTAAAATTTTCAACAGTGGACATATCAACTCTAAAACTTTCCCCCTTATATTTTTCTTTTTCATCTTCCTCAACAGGAATTGATTTTACAGCTGACCAACACCAATTATCTCTTGATACTCCATTTGCAAATACCATACCTTGCTCTTTTATATTAACGGTAGTAGGCATCCAAATTTTACCAGTATCTTCTTCTTCATCCATTAATACTTTATATAATTCAGGTAATATTTCAAATTGTTCATTAAAAAAATCTGATCCCTTAGTCATTACAGAATTAGATTGGAACCCACAACCATAACATAATTCTATATTTATATCTTTTGTAACTTCTTGTTTATAACAAGCATTAGAACCACAGCGAGTACATATTCTTAATTCATCAAAATTCATAATTAATTATTTTTTTAAAGTTGGTAAAGTTAATTTAGGTATATTTCCATATTTTTTCTTTAAAGTAGGAATGTTTAAATCCATTTGTTTTGGGAATTCTGGTATGTTAGTTTCTAAAATATTACTTATCAGTTTTTTCATTCCATTAAAGTTAAAATTAGAGGCAGAATATTTAGCTTGCTGTTTGGATTTAACTTTAAATTTTTTATAATTTTGAAACATATCTTGAAATGAATGACCTACATGAGATGAACTTACTTTAAACCATTGTGATTCAGGTATTAACCATTGATTTGCTGCACTTTTATGAACTGGTTCTAATTCACCAGGTAAAAGTGTGGTAAAGTTCTTATTTAAAAAATCGGTATGACCTGAAAAATCTGTGGCTATTATAGGTTTTCCAGTTAAACTAAATTCTAATAAGGGTCTACCAAATCCTTCTCCTTTAGTTAAACTAACCATAGATTTAATTTTTGAATGATTATATAATTCATTCATTTCATTATTATTAAATTCTCCACTAATTAAATAAACATTAGGCAAATCTGTTGAATTAACACTATTTCTAATATCTTTAATCTTTTTTAAAATAGCATCTCTCCCCATATAAGAATCTACTCCTATAGAAGTTTTTAGAACCAATCCAGGCTTATTTTTTTTATTTTTAAATATTTCAAAAAATGCTTTAACCATAAACCCTACATTTTTTCTATCATGTCCTATATCTCCTTGCATCCAGTGTCCTACAAACAAGTAATTAAAATTTTCTTTAATATTACTTAAATCTATGGTATTTTTTGATTTAATAGGTTTATAAACATCTAAATCTGCTCCTTCAAATACAACATGCATGGGTTTAGTTGAAGTTACTTTACCTATAAGTTGACTTGTTCTTTTATCTTTCTTTTCAAAAGCCATGGATTCAAATACTTCTTTTGTATGTTTTGAAGAACCCCAATTCATATCCATTCTATTTAATCCTTCTATCCATTCAGGTTTACAAGCTGTAGATTCTATACCCGCAGTACACCCAATATTGTATTTGCCTACTCTTTGAAATTCGTTAGGAATTGTAATTTGCATCCAAATATCTGGTTGGGATTTATTCCAATCTTGTGGTACTTTATAATCCATTAAAAATTCCCATTCAGGGTGGTCTTTACAAAACCCCCAGGTAGTTGAACCCCAACGTTGAGGTAAAAGTTGAACATTATATTTATCTAATTCAATAATGGCTTTAATTATATCTCTTGATCTTGCCCCATATCCTGAATAGGTGTCGAAAGGGCAACTTATAATAAATCTTGGTTTACTCATTAATATATTATTTTATGGTTTAAAAATTTACCTTTATATTCATTAGTATTAATTACTTCATATTTTTCTCTTGGTTTCCAAGTATCAAATAAAGTATTGAAAGTTTTCATAAAGGTATTTGCTTGATGTTTTACAGTAAATCCGGCTTCGTTACTTATAGCCCATTCTCTTCCTTTTAATCCTCTAGATTTACGTTCTTTATCACTTAAAGAATATACTTCTTTAATTTTCTCACATACATCTTCCCAAGCACATCTATCATCATAGATATAAGGGGTTTGAGGTGAACCTTGAACTGATCTTGAAGTTGGAAAAACGGGAAACGCCCATTCACCATGTTCTTTATATGTTCCTCTATGGTTAGATGGAATATCACTATCAGGTGTAAACCATTTTCCATCTTTATCTACAAATCTCATTTGATCTTGCATACCTCCAGTTACATTAGCTATTATAGGTGTACCAGAAAGTAAAGCTTCAGTTATAGATAACCCCCACCCTTCATTAGATGTTAATAATATTTGAACATCAGCTGCATTATATAAGTAATTTAATTGTTGTTGAGTTAATTTATTAGTAGAAAAAACTACACAATCATGATACTTTTCCCCAAATAAGTATTCATGTACTACTGATAGGTCTGTTCCTGCTTCTGTTAATAATTCTGTATGTAAAATAAATTTACATTGTAATGCTTCTTTTAAGGGTAAACTATCTAGAAAAGCTCTAAAAGCTAAAAGGGCATCGGGGATTTGTTTTCTTCTAATATTTCGAGAATTAAAAAATAAAGTAAATTTAGGATTTCCTTTAGGAAACATTTGTTTTTTAAATTCCTTAAAATTCTTGTCTTCTTTATCTAATGGAAAATATATTTCAGGATTTAACCCATGTGGTAAGTATTGAAAAATTCTATTTTTTTCTCTACCCTTTAATACTAATTTATTTATATTAACAGTCTGCTTAGATATACCCATTAATAAATCACATGCCTCATAGTAAGGTCTATTGTACATCGGAGCTGGGTAGTCATCCCAAATATTAAGATAGGTAATTGGAATACTTTTTCTAATTTCTTGTTCCATATTAAATACCCAAGTAAAATATCTAGGGTCAGTAAATAACATTATAGCATCTGGTTTTTCTATTCTTATTATTTCCCTAAGAATATCAGGTGTTCCATACCCATCTTGAGGGTATAACCTAACATAAGAATCTTCTATTTTTTGCTGTTTATTTACTTCAGGGCTTAAATCAAATAACTTTCCTTTATCAGGGTGTTTTATAGCTCCTCCCATTTGCACCCAATTAAAATGGTGAGAAGTATGTAATACAATTTCCTTTGCAACTGTTGCTACCCCAGAATGAACTCTGATATCATCGCAAATAAGTAAGATTTTCTTCCTGTCTTTTAAAGGAAGATGTTTAAAATTTTGTTTCATTTAAAATATGATTTATAGTTCAAGATTTGTTTGATTAGTAATTGCTTTACGATAATCTTCATCTGTAAGATACAAATAAATAGCTCGGTCAGCAAGTTTTTGGAATGAAAACTTTCGTTTTACACACTCAATCTTAAAATTCTCAAATAAATCACTTTTAATTTTGACACTTGTTAGTGTCATGTCTTTTTTAATACTCATAGTCTTTATTTTAATAACATTATTTTATATACATATATTAGGAGTTTAGTAAATTATACCTTCTCCACAATTTTCTTTATCTTCTTTATAGGGGCAAAAATTACAATTCCATTTTGAAGGAGATTTTAAAAAATTTAATTCTTTAATTTCACCATTTGGTTTAAAACATTCATTAATAAAATTATTAATTGCTGTTTTTGCTCTACCCAATTTAATTTTTCCACTAGGTGGTGTAAATTGTTGCACTCTATACGCTTGATAGGGAGACATAATATTTTCATCATCCATATCTAATACTTTTCTTTTAAGTATAAAAAACTCAATTTCAATCTTATCTAATGGTATTCCATATTGCTCAGAGAAATATTGTTTATACAATAATAATTGGTACTGTTTATCTTCATCTTTTTTAGCGTAATCATTCCAACCCTTAGTACTGGTTTTTATATCGATTATTTTAAATGTATCTGTTGTTTCACAATATGTTACAACATCTAGATACCCCATGTATAATACGTTGTTATACATTTTATTTGGTGCTATTATAATTGGTAACTCACAACCAACTAAATATGTACCCTTTTTACTAAAATACCTACTACGTTTTTTCTTGAACCACTCTAATATTGCTACTCCATCTTCAAAGAATTCTCTCATTTCAGAAGCATCTGAAAAGTGTTCATTATTATTTTTCTTGTATTGGGTTTGGTATTCAGATATATAAGCATTTTGAAAATGGTCCTTTATATCTATTTCTCTATCCGCTGCTGCAAATGATTTTTTGTATGCTACATCTAAATAATGTTGCATTGATTCATGCATGGCAGTCCCAAATACTGTATGAATTGAAGAAGTAAATCTTTTTATTTTATCTTTATATTGTAATTTCCATCTATGAGCACAGCTTCTAAATATTGACATTTGGGAATAAGATATATTCTTTTGAAATGCAAAGTTTATAGGTTGTGGAGGACTATTTTGGATCTCCTTTACAATATTAGGTATCTTTTTTGCCAAACTATTTTTTCCATTTATCTCGACCTACTAAAAGACCGATTATTCCATAATTGGCAATATCTATAAATGTATCTTCCATACCTTCTCCTTTAACGTAATTTCTACCATTAACCATTAAATTTCTTAAACGTGATATTTTATCCGTTAATCTAATAGCTAACCCAGTTAGTGAGAATTTTTTATCATCACTGTTATTAACAATATCTCCACCTAATGCTATGTTATTCAACCCATAATCCATATGTTTACGAGCAAACATTTCATACATTTCTTCTTGTATAATTTGAAATTCGTTAGATAATTCTGGGTATTCTTCTTCAAAGATAGTTATGATTTGATTTGTTTCATCATCCATAAATTCTTGAATTTTTTTACTTGAATTCTTAGCGTTCATAATTTCTCTATCACTCATATCTGTAAAGTATTTTTTAATTGAATCACCCATTAATTTGCTGTTCTAAGGAAAAATACTTATCTATAGCTGCTAATCTATCATCAGCATCAACTAACATAGCAAGTGCTTCTTCAGCATTTTTATAAAAATCTCCTGTTGTGTGGTCACCAATACCAACTGCTCTATCACCTAGTAATTCAAGTGATAGTAAGGCTTTAGCTTTATCTGCCTGTGCAGACGTACGTAACATTTCTATTAATTTTATCATTTTAATAATGGTTTTATTTCTTTTTTATCTAACCCTCTATGGGTTAATATACGATTTATTTCTGTGGGAGCCAATATATTTATATATTCTTTTGCTTCTTTACTTGAACATTTAAAATAATCTTTAATATGGTCTGTTAAATCTTTATTAGGTTGTTTTACCTTAGATTTAACGTATTTACTCCATTTATTATTTTTAGGGATAAATTCCCTATATATATTGTAAATCATTCTTTTTTCCTGTGGTGGAAAATCTTGAACATAATTAACAATTTCTAAATAATCAGGATTCATAGATAAAAACCTATGTATCATATAACTATTCCAAACCCCCCAGTCTTTATCACTAAAAGACTCAACCGGGGGTTTAGTAGTATTAATTGCTTTTAACCAATCAAAGATGTTTTTCATTTAGCACAATTCATCTTTAAGATCTTCTCTTAATTCTTTTGGTACTGATTCTTGAAAAATTTTCTTTGTTTCTGGGTCGTAAAATACTGGAATAGGTAATAAAGCGTCTTCATCTGTTCCTGCTATAAATTTAGATACTTTACGTAAAATTACTCCTTGTTGAAAAATTGATCCACCATTAAAATTTTTTACTTCAGTAGTGTTTTTTAAATCAATTTGTGGTTGTTGTTGTGGTACTTGCTGTTGCATAATTATTTATTATTTATTAAGTTTTGAATTAACGACATTGTATTTATTTCCTTGTCGATTCGGAAATTTGCTTTATATTGATGTTCATTTATTAAAATAGCTGCTGTACCTTCCTTATTTGGAAGATATTCAGATGCACGTTCATATAATGATCTAAACAATTCATCAAAATCATCTACATTAGCATCTGCTATAATTTGTCTAATATTTTTAAAATTAGCTTTACCTTTTAATTCACTAATAACTTTATCTATATAATTAGATGATACTAATACTGATTGGTCTAAGTTAAGATATAAATCATTTGCTCCACCATCTACAGTTGATAATTGTATAGTATTAATACACTTACGTAAATCGGGATAATATTGATTAACTAATGGTACTAAATCATTTATATCATGTGAAATTGATTCTTGTTGAAGTATCCAATTTAAATGTTT
>Ga0181373_1000133_pt1 | contig 19391 bp, 38 predicted proteins | sample LowvirmetaG_3_FD_130159 | JGI IMG/M metagenome (GOLD analysis project Ga0181373, IMG submission 130159) | Marine viral communities from the Subarctic Pacific Ocean - Lowphox_09 viral metaG | ecosystem: Environmental > Aquatic > Marine > Oceanic | place: Subarctic Pacific Ocean | collected... | reverse complement strand
GCTTCCCAGATGGGATAGAAGTGAAGACCAATTGCGTTGGAAGATGGAACAACTGCACCAGAGATGATGTTGTTACCATACATGAGTGAACCAGCGACGGGTTCACGGATGCCGTCGATGTCCACAGGGGGAGCAGCGACGAAGGCGACGATGAAGCAGATAGTTGCTGCCAACAGAGTTGGAATCATCAGTACGCCGAACCAACCGACATAGAGGCGGTTATTGGTAGAAGTTACCCACTCGCAGAAATCATTCCACGGGGATGTTTGTTGTCTTGAAAGTGTAGCGTTAGCCATTGAATTGAAAAAAGTAAGATCATCAGGGAAATGATGGTTTTACTATTTCCTTGCCACCCTAAGGCAAGGATATGAAAGACGTTTTTATACACCCTATAGGTCTTGGTTTGAGGGGTGTTAAGTCTTATTAAGAAATGTGTTGGTTCCTTAACTTGCTGACTTATTTATAATAACACGACCTGGGTCTGCCGTCAAGGCCCCTAACAATAAATAGCCACATATCTAATGGTGTCTTCATGAAGAGAACGTTAGTGCTTATAGGAATGTTGATGTTGACGGCACCTGCACATGCCGATATTACTTCACAGATGACCACTAGCATTCAACTAAACGTTGATGCAGCTGCGTCTCAAGCGACAAGACTTGGATCCTCATATTCAGTATCTGGTAGCAATGTCTCAGTCACGACTTTGGGAGGACTTTCAGCACCTGCAAGTACAACCGCAGCAGCAACTCTGTCCGCCGGCTCTTATTCACAAACAACAGACGGGTCTGCATTCTCCTTCACAGAAACCTTCAATGCAGGGGATGAAATCCCAAGTGCCACAACCATCACTAGTGGTGTCGCTCCCACCTTGCCCGCGTTTGGAAGTGTCACAACCACTGCTGGTGGCGTGGCTGGTAATCTCGCTGGTAGTATCGATTCTGCTGGCGCTATGTCATTGACTGCTGGTGGAGCTGGTACCACTGCTACGGGACAATTTGTCTCAGAAATCTACGTTAAATAATCATGACTAGATTTCAAGGAGCACTCAGTATCGGGTTTCTTCTTGGAAGTATCCATGGGGGTATTGCATATGCAGTACCCGTGGTGCCGAATTTTACCCAAGGAAGTATGAGTAGTCATACAGAAACCACTCAGAAGATAACTGAAACAATAAATTCAATGGATTATAACACTGGGTATCAGTATTCGGCTACTGGTAATGGTATAACAGTGAATGGAAATCTGTCTCCTGGAACAGGAGCAAAGAATATAACTATTAATGGAGTGACTTCATCATGGACTGGAGTAACAAGCAAACCGCAATTCACACAAACAGCACCAGGACAAGCGTTTCAATTCGCAGAAACTTATCGCGGGCCTGGTTTAAGCAATCAAACGATTATAAACAGAACCACGGAGGTTACAAGCGTAACCGACACCACAAGTATCTTCTCACAATAAAAGCATTATGTCTATCTGTCCTAAGTGCAACTGTAGTTGCCCCTGTCAATGCAGAAACTGTGGGGGGTGTAAGTGCAACGGCAAGTCCAGTAGCTAACAGTTCAGGTTCTGTTACAAACCAGGCTATTCAGGTACTTCAGGGACCATATATTACGAACACATATGGAGGTGGGATTCAATGTCAAGGACCTACTCGTAATTTCACACCATATGTAACAGGTAGTGCCTCAGCGGCTAAACCCTACGAACCATATTATGATGATCCTGTATATGATATCAGTGATATTAATGAGGACGGTTTGATTGATAATCCTGGTGACATCCTATTCCATAAAAGAACTAGAACAGGACAGAAAGATAATTATAGTTTGGGTGTAGGTTTCTCTATGACTTGGAGTACACCTACAGATAAGAAGTTACAAGATCTTTGTAAACAAGCAGCAACAACACAGATTGAATTGAATGCTCAATTAGTTGCTAATAAAAGATTAGACTTTGAGATAGCTCGTCTTAAGAATTGTGGGGAACTTAAATTACGTGGAATTCAATTTCATCCCAAATCACCATACTATTCTGTGTGTGCTGATGTTGTGGTAAACAATCCACCAGGACATAAGCACCCACATGTACATGCTATCCCTTCCGTTTCTTCTTCCTCGGGAACACAGAGCGCAATACCCGTACTGCCTCATTCATCTGACGCTGCTCAGCTCGGCGCTCCCCTGCAGACAAAATAGGAGGTTTCTTACCACGTAAGGTAGAAATCTTTTTCATAACTTTCTTAACCGCTGGTTTGACTGCTTTCAATAGTATGTCTGCCAGCGGTTTTGCTAGTAGTGCTGATGATGTAGCGATGACAGCAATACCACCTACCTGCATTACCTGTCCACCACTAGGTAGACCAGCAAGAATTTGTGTAGGCAATGGAACTGGTTCTGTTATCTGAACACACGTCTTATCAATGAGTTTATAACCAGTAACTTTCTTTCTAAATCCTTCTACATATGTTCCTACAGGTTCTTGTGCATTCTGTGCTGGTGTAGGACACTCTATTTTGGCAGTAGATGGTGGTGGAGGTGGTGGTGTATCTGTTTTTGCTTCTGGTGGTTTAGGTTTATCTTGTTTTTGAGAGTTCACCTCAGGTGGACTCGTCATAATCATCTGGTTTGGTTCAAAAGAAATAGGATTAAAACTGGGATAACCAGAATCACAATACGTAACCAGTCCATTCGGGTCATCTTGTCTTAATTGATTATTTTTAGCAGTATTAGTTTCTGTTGCTTCAACACATCCTGGAATATTAACTACAGGCACACCAATGTTTACTACTACTGGAGCTGCTAGTGGTAAGGATGTTGAAGAATTATTAAAGTCATAGGTAGATATAGTATTAATATTAATACCTTTAATACCAATATCCCTACCTGTAATAATAGGTATCTCGGGCATTAGTCTTCAAATAATTTAAAAATTCCTGTCCACAAAGAATGAAAAAATACATACAGGAAAAATGTTTCAGTCGCCTCTTTCTTTTGGCGTTTCTTATATGTCGATTGTGCCATGATAAGTGCAATATCTACACCTATTTAACAAGGTCTTAGAAAGGCAATGCAGGACCAGTTACAGCAGGAGCTCCACCACCAACACTAGGAGCAGCAGGAATAGAACCACCAGTCATGCTAGGCATTTCAGGCATCATACCATCCATCATACCAGGAAGGGCACCTGTGACTGCTTCCATTGCTGCCTTTGTTGCTGCTTCTTTAGCACTCTCTAGGAGAGCATCTTTCTGCATATAAACATAGACACCACCACCGATAAGACTTGCACAAGTCAATCCTGATAACAACGCGATACCGTTAATCAATTTTTGCATCTTTCTTCTCCAATGTAGGTGCTTGTTTTGATTCGTCCTTCTTTTTAGAAGGCATGACCCCGAAAGTAGCTAGCGTTCCAGTAAAAACGCTGGCGATAAAAGTTGGATCGATATTTTTTTGAGGAATACCAGGAACAGTTACATAATTAAGAGTCAGAATTGCTGCTGACCATCCAAGAATAATAACTCGGACGAGAGTTGATACACCCTCATCCGCCCACTCAAATTTATTTTCCTTTTTGGCTTCCTCTTTCTTCTTCGGATTTGATTCCATGAGTAAAGAGTAAGGCAGCTCTATTTATTTTACAGGTTACTCTTTAATGTATCCATAGTCTACAAGATACTTGCGTGTGAGAGGAGTTGGTTCATACACTTCCCACATATTACCACCAGCACAAGCAGCAAGAGCATTCATTGTCATGTTCTCTGTCTTACCTGCCCAAGTTGCTTCCTTTTCCCAAGGCCATGCTGACTCAGGATAGGTACGTTCCACCATCTCACTCCATAGTGCTGGAACTTGATCCGCAGGTTTGATGATAGCAATCATACTATTATCAATCGTACCTGCCATACAGTCTTGTGCAGCGTGCCAACCTTCATGACGCATCACACTCATCAATACTCCAGGACGACCCATGAATGCTTTGTTTAGAAAGAAGTTATTACTGACAGTATGATAGACACCACGATGTCCTACTGGGAAATACTTTTCATCTGCTAAAAATACTTCAACTCCAATCTCATTCAAGGAGTGAATCATATTGTGAAACTCACCTGTCACCCCAGTAAACCTTTCTGGGTTGGGATATTGTGATGATACATCCAACATGGAATAGATTTTCTCTACACCTTCAGTACATTCACCAAGAATCATACATCCAAGTGAATGGTTAGAGTAATAATCACCATCTTCAAGTGGGTTTGCCAGACTCGGGCTCGTCCCTGATAGGCAAGTACCAATTAGGATTGAGCTCAAGACACTTTTCAAGTTTGTAAACATCTTCACGTTTTGTCTCCTTCAAATAATTTTGAAAATAAAATTCAATGTTGTCTGTATTTTGATTACCCTGACTTACCCAGTCATGGCAAAATTCATAAACTGATCTACAATGTTCCTCTAGATGATGGCTAAGAGCACGAAAGACCGCTGCTCTCATTTGCATCCTATCATCAGCATATCTCCAATCTTTTGGGAATTCTGACATAATAAAGAATCATACCTTGTTAGTATATATCACCATCGTGTGGAATCAAATAATCCTTCTCTTGTTTTAAGATTTCAAATTCAGATTCTAATTTAGCATACTTTATCAAAACTTGAGAATAGTCTGATTCTAAGCTATCAATTCGGTGTTTGAGTAATTCAACTTGATCCAGAATTTCTTTCTTTTTCATTAGTAATCCATGTTCCCACCATAACTGATACAGATCTTTTTGTTTTCTGCCGATGATCTACACCACTGTCTCACATACGCATCTGCATCTTTACTCATTGAGAAGTGTGCATGGTTATGAAGCATCCCAATCATAATCAATACCCCAATAGACATCACATTAAAGTGTACCGCTGGGTGAGTGATCATCTTTATAAAATAATCTTTCATAAAAAAAGGGATGCCGTCGCACCCCAGTATAACATCTAGATGTCTATGTGTCTATATTAACGATCAGAAGCTGTACTTAACACCCAACTTACCGCCGTATCCACGGTCGATATCGCTATCGCCGCTGCCAAGGAAGGAGACTTCGCCATATGCACCAAGACTATCGGTTAGTGCAACGCCAAGACCAGCCTTACCAGAAGGAACGGTGTCGCTTTCGCCACCGTCAGGAGAGACTACAGTAGCGCCACCCTGGACGTACCATGAAGCACTCTCACCGAGTGCGCCTTCATAGCCCAAGTGAAGATCAGTGGCAGTTCCATTGTAGTCAGAACCAGTCCAGCCAGCATTGGTTTCTACATTAACATAGGGGCCAGCAAAAGCAGCACCAGCAGAAACGGAAAGAGCAGCGGTTGCTGCGAATACAGATTTAAACATTGTTGTACCTTTAAGTATGTCTCGTAGAGTTTAACCTACGGATGAAAGAGAACTCGACTTGTTCTCGTTGAAGTAAGTATATCACAGACTGATGAGAGATTAGTTGAGTAACACCAGTCTGTTGTAAAACGTAACAATCGTTACGCCCATTTATTTAGTATAACATAAAACATTCTTTATGTAAAGAAGTTCGGTTTACCAAATACCAGGAATGATTTGGCCTGTTAGAGCATATGCTCCAAGAGCAGCGATTACTCCGATCATTGCTGCCCAACCGTTGATGCGTTCTGCGTTTTCGTTCATTGTTTTTGCTCCTGAGTTTTGTTGTAGATGATAACTCTGCCATTTTCATGAGTGAATACTAATTCATCATCATGTGCCCAACAGAGTTCTTCGTATAGGGCATTCAGTTTCTCCATGTCTTCATAGAGTTGATTAGGATTAGTCATGTGGAATACTGAAGTGTTTTTGAATTACCTCAATACGTTCTTCTTCATGTGCAATAATATCTAATTGTTCCTGAATAGCACCAAGGACATCAGGGTGCTCACCAATACCTACAGGATTCTCTAGATAAACTTCTATGTTAGCTTTTGCTTTGGCAATATTACCTTCAGCATCAGAACGAAGTGCATCTAGAATTTTAAAACGTAGAGTAACAGACATTAGTAAAGTTCCTCTTCCTTTTCAGTTTCGATCACACAATCAGACGTAGGATAGGATACACAAGTAAGTAGGAACCCAGCTTCAAGTTGATCATCATCCAAGAACGATTGATCACTCTGATCAACAGTTCCACTGATAATTTTACCAGCGCATGTAGAGCAAGCACCAGCACGGCAAGAGTAGGGCATATCGACCCCTGCTTCTTCAGCAGCGTCAAGAATATACTGGTCGTCTTCGCACTGAATAGTATGATCTCCTTCAGTGGTTTTGAGTGTAATAGTGTGTGTCATCTATTCTGCGTAGATTTGATTGTAATTATATAGAAAGTTTGATACTATGTCAAGTGTCAAGTGTCAAGTTCAAGATAAAATTTGGTGTGATCTGTTGGCAACTTTGATGATGGATCGTAGATAGAGCTGTCACCATAAGTTTTGTGATCTTTGTATCCAACCATACGACCTTTCGTATTTTGGAGTGCTGCCATCATGGCAATGATCAGGAAGATTGCAGGTGGTCCAATGATAAGGGCACCTCCAATCACATAGTAAGTCAGTAGTTCAATCATCAGAATCCAAACGCTCCAAAGAAAAATACGCTGCCACTGAAAGCATAAGAGACAACAGCAGCAACAAATCCAACCATAGCAGTCCTTCCATTCAATTTCTCAGCTCGCTCGGCATATGTCTCGAAACCATAACGCTCTGCATCAGTCTCTGAGATATACATTCTTGGTTCGGTAGCGTACATGTTTGTCCGTCCACCGTCTTCAGTTGTTACAGTCATGATACACTCCGTAATGTTTCTTTACATAGTATATAGGAAACCTTAAGGTTTGTCAAGCGTTCTGTTCTGGTGGCAAGGTGCCATAGAAAGGATCATAATCAAAGAAAGGACCCCAGTCTTCGATTAAAGGAGCTGAATTTCTCCAGAACTCCCAGAGACCAGTATAACTCCCTTTGTGAAATACTTCAATATGTACATCATGAATATCTGACCCAAGCTCAATCTTATAAAGAAACAGTGGGATGGCATAAGTGTTTCCCGAATTGTAAATTAGATCATCTGCAACAGCTCTAGGTTTCACACCTTGATCTAATTTAAACTTATCATGTCTACAATGCAGTTTAACAAGTTTCTGAGCATGATGACGAGTGATTAAGTAACACGCAGTAGAAAAATCATTTACAAACCTCTTGTGAAGGCGCACAGTGACCTGCTGTGGATTGATGATTGCCAACTGGACAACATCAAAATCATAAGGAAGACGAGATGAAAAGGTTTTCCAAGTGAATCCCCAGTGAGACATTGTACTAATATCACAATCATCTTCCATCATGATTAGATATTCTTCATCACTAGTCTCAAGCCATGTCTTAAGTGCTTTCAAGTGCGAAGTAGTACACCCTACCTCACCAGGATTCATGTTCTCTGGATATCGACCTGAGATAATATCACTCAAATCATCTTCACGACCATCACATGCTGAAATTCTTGTATACTTTTCAATACCCCAGTATTCAAACTGGGTTTCCATATATTTTCGTCGATCTAACTTATCATCAAGATTGATATAGTAGATCTCTGGAAATCCTTTCGATTTAAAAATTGCTTTATTTCTATCCATCAATATCTTTTCCTTCAGGATCTAGCATTTCACCAATCATCTTCCAATGTTCACATACAATATCCATTTGATTTTTTCCAGTGCCTATGGCAGGACCAAACCACCGAGCAGGATAATAAACATCTTTAGAATCAGCCAACCATGCCCCCCACCAAGAGAATGAAGAGTTGGCAATGATGTGGGAAGTACACATTGACATCAAACAAAGATCAATTGCATTATCTCCAGATTCTGAGACAACAAATCTATCTGATGAAAAAACTTCTTGTTGTTTACACCATTCAGGATCATCCGAAAATACTATGACAGGTCTTTTTTCATTCTCAGGATCATCATACCAAACCAAAGCATCCCTATAATAATCCAACCCAAGATTATAATGATTGGCGGAATTAGTTAAGTAATCAGTACGGCGAACATGTAATGAGATTGCATTTTCAAAATTAAAGCTTTCCTTACAGGGTTTAAGAATGTGTTCCCTAAAAGTAAAATCTTCTCTGATGCTAGAAGCAATATGATCAAAATACTTTGGCGACTGAAAAAATCCCCAAAGACTCACATCGTTTGGACACATTTCGTGTAATATTGGTTGATATGCGAATGAGCTTTCCTGAGCAACAGGAGCATGACCCATATCAAGAAGTTTGATATTGTTTCTATTTAAATGTGGAAGTTCAAAAACTTCAAGTAACTGATGATCTTCCCATTCATTTTTATAGTTAACTGGAGGAATACCAAATTCATATCCTCTGGTAGCAGCAATACCTCTTAGAGAGGCATATTGAAACATTTGATTGCCAAGTCTACCAAGTTTTCCTAGATGATTAAAGGCTAGCATATCGTTCTCTCAAATAAGGTTGACTATTATAATATGAGATTACCTGATCTCTTGTAGAATTTCTCAATTTTTGCCAAAGTTCATGATTGTCTCTGAACTTTGGATTGTGATAATGCGAGTTCTGAGTTCTTCCATGTTCAAAGTGCCAGAGAGCATTTTTAATTCTACCAACTTTAAACCCTAGAATATTAAATCTGAAATAAAACTCACAATCTTCTGCACCCCAGGATATGAAATTTTCATTCCACATACCACCTTTAATTACTGCATCTTTATTATAAAATTGTGTCCATCCTATTGTGGAGGATTCTCTTCTACACTTATCTTCTAATAGCAATAGATTGTGATCTTCTTTTACAAATTTTTCAAACAATTCCATTGAATAATCTACCTGATATTGATAGATTCCACACCCATATGGATATACTACATCACATTCACCATCTTCGATAGCTTTGTATGAAAATTCATGTGACTGTCTTGGGTAGACAACATCTACATCATGACTACAAAGAATTTTTGTGTCTGCTGCAAGGATGAGATCATTCAAGATTCTAGTCTTATGGAAAAAAGTATTAGAACTTTCTTCAAAGATATGCTTTAAGTTACTCACATCACCAACAATCTCTTTGATCTTTGGTAGAGCTCTGAATTTAAAGTTTGATCTTGTATCAACTTCCTTGACAAGAACTTTTGCTTCAGGAATATGCTTCAATAAGAAAGAAACCGAAGTGATTACATTTTTTAACCTGTCTTCAGATTCGATCCGAACAGGTAGGATATAAGTTAAGTCTTTCATTCAACCTCCATTTTAATCCATCTTTGTGGGATTAGATCTCCCAAATTTAATTCACTATAGTTTTTACCAAACCAAGGAGTTGGTGTAACAACTTTACCCCTGTCTTCTTGCAACCATGCTCCCCACCAACTCATAGAACTATTGGCAATAATAGCACCAGAACAAAGACTCATCATACAAAGATCATAGTAAGGAACCCACGATTGAACTCTACCATCGTTTGTATCTGAAGTATGTTGGTATTTCATGTTACCATCAGAGATCAAGAAACGATCATCAGTAAAATGTTCACGACACCAATCAAGGTCGTCAGAGAAAACAAATACTGGGACATCTTCTGGAAATTCTTTTAGAGCCTTCTCATAATATGAGAGAGGACAGACAGGATGATTATCTGGTTGGTTTACATAATCACCACGTCTTACATGGATAAAGATAGGATTCTCATATTGAGAAACAATTTCCTGACAGGGTTCAAGAATATTTTTTTTAAAAGTAAAATCTTTAAGAATTCTCTTTTCAATATTTTTGAAATACTTTTCTGTTTGAAAATAGTCATGTAAATTAACAGGACCTTCTACTTTTTCACAGAAAAATTTATCATAGTTAAAGAATCTTGGTTTTTTCCATGGATAATCAGTAATTTTAAAATTCTTTGGAGTTACTGAACTCATTTCAAAGCAATCAAAGAGTCCATAGTTTGAATCTCCATAAGTATCTGCTGGTGGAATATACCAAGTCCAACCTCTTAATGCAGCAATACCTCTTAGAGCCGCATATTGAAACATCTGGTTTCCTAAGCGACCATTAGAACCAAGTCGGTTATAACTAATCATCAGTCTCCTTTTACAATACGAATACTATCTTCATCATAATGTTGAGTAGAGAACTCAAACATTACAGTGTCTTCTAATGCTTCCATTCTATGTCTCATCCCAGTAGGAACATGAAATTTTTCACCTTCTTTTAACTCTTTGACGTGTGCCATTTCATAGTCATCAAAGTTACTCCAGTATACCTTAAGTCTGCCACTTTGTACATAAAAGACTTCATCTTTTTTGTTATGATAATGCCAAGAACATTTTTTACCTTTGCAAAACCAAAGAATTTTGCCACAGTAAAGTGGACCATTTGTGATCCACTTCTCATATCCCCATCCCTTAGGGACGAATTTGATCGGGTCGTTTTGTGAAGAAATCATTGTCGTTAATACCTTTGTCGTCAATATAGAAGTCCCCTGAGGGTTTACCTAGATGAAGTTCATGGTATTTGCACCCCCAAGACTCTAATTGAGCCTTTGTAAAAGTGAGAAATTCTTTCTCCGCTAACTCGCGAGAGTTTTCAAATCTACCCATACCTCTAGCAGTCAAATAGACAACATAATTGCCTTCATCATATAATTTATTTATTACCTGAATTCTATCCCACCTAGGATTTGCAAGTGTATATCTCTTATCATCTTCTTTGCCAGGAAAGCAAATAGTCCCATCTATATCAAAAACATATCTCATAAAATTTCCTCAATATCACATTTCTGAATTTCATATGTACCAGAGTGTTGAACAGATCTGGAAGCCATTTGAATTGCTTTTTCAATAGAAGTACTTACAGATCTACCATTCCCATACAAATAAGAAAGAGTAGCTAGAAATACATCGCCAGCACCAGTTACATCATACACATCTACTTTTGGTGCTGGAAACTTTTTACCATTCCAAGTCGCACCCTCTTTTCCTTTGGTAACGATAACTTCAGATTCACTATTAAAAGCAAGTGCTTCTTCTTCTTCAAACTCATTGATCTTAATGAATGCACCTGGGTAACAGGTAAGATCATTTTTCTTTGAGTCTACAAAGATAGGACCTTTAAATTCTCTACACAATGCAAGAGCAATTGCATGTGAAATAAATCCTTTTTCATAATCAGAAAAAATCATTACATCATATTGACTAAAATCAATATCAAAAATTATACCACCTCTTGCAACACAATCTTTTGCTGTAAGAGGATTCTTAACTGAGACTCCTCTATCAACTCTTAGAAGTTGATGACCAGATCTTTTATCGATATACCTAGTTTTGGTTAAGTCCTCAGGATCATTAGTAATAAATTTTACATCACATCCTAGAGAAATTAGATTTCTCTCAACGTTCGCAGCCATTCCAGGAGATGCACTTCCCATTTTCCAATCAAAAACAGGAACTGGTGCCTCAGGACTTAACCTACGACACTCTCCATAATGATATTCATCAACACAAGACTCTCCGATCAGTAATACTTTCAATGATTTTACTTGTAGAGTATCCTCTGACTTTATTGAAAAACCTAACTTCTTTTGCATAATCAGAACCTACAACTTCCTTTCCTTTATAATCAGATCCAACCATCATTATAGCAGGTTTTATCTTTTTGACAAGTTCCTGTAGTTCATCTTTAGAATTAAAAATGATTACCTCATCTATGTGACGAATGGCCTCAAGAATAAATTTTCTATCATCTTGATTGTTGATAGGTCTTGAGTCACCTTTCATTTGTTTTACTTTTTCATCAGAGTCAATGGCAACAGTCAATTTGGTTCCAAGACTTCTAGCATGTTCAAACATTTTAATATGCCCAGGATGCAAAATATCAAAACATCCATTCACGAAAATATGTTTGGATCTCAGTTTCATTTTTCTCCCATTACCATAAACGAATTATTAAGATCTATACCTGATACAAACACATTTTTATATCCACGATCAAACATGTATTGTTCAATAATTTCTGGAGTGAATACATGCTTATGCTTGTAATTGTTCCAAGGTCTCCAATACCTTTGACTAAAATCAGGAAGATATAAGAATAAAGTTCCACCTACTCTAAGTTTTTCATGCCAGTAATCCATAGTAGCCACCCAGTCAGGAACATGTTCCAAACAATGACTAGAAAAGATGTAGTCTGGAGAAACTTTTTCTGGAAGATTATCAGCATCCCATGGATCATCAAAATCAAGATCAATAGGAGTGGCATTAGGTAAAGCCCACTCTGGTTTCATGCATCCAATATCATAACCAAGACCTTTGCAAACATGCAGTGCAAAGGGAATAGCAAACTGAGATGCATTACCTTCAGTTTGAAATTTAGGATACCACTTATGTTGAAATTCAATAGTTTCTATCATTGATATTTCCAAGGTAAATTAAAAAGATAACGAACTTGAGACCAGTCTCCCCACCTATGCCAAAGATATAGTGGTTTTTTGGACATGGTTTCAAAGAGTTGTGGTGACTCAAGAATATAATTGATTGCAGTTTCTATCATGAAAACAGCGGATGCTTTTTCAAAAACCATACACCAATCAAACAAAGAGTAACCAGGAATAATTTGGTTTTCCACTACTTTATATCCACCATAACTCTGAGAGTCTACTGGAATGTGTGGGAAGAACTCTAGTTTTGGTCTTGTACACCAAAGACGATTGACGTAGACAAACTCATCATCGTCTTTCAAACCAAGAACATTATAATACAGTTCTTTCTCCTTTTCAATATTTCTATTGAAAAGAATATAGTCTCTCCAGTCTTTCCAATCAAGTCCGAGGTTATCATATTTCCCCTTCATTATTGGTTGGTAATCACCAAATCCCTGAAAGAAAAATAAATCAGGTTCCATTTTACTTGGAGCTCCATGAATATATTTGTCTTTGTGTGGGAATTGACAGGACTCGGGAATAGGTTCCGTACTGCCATTTACTGGATTACTATCGTCTCCCCAGGATACAAATTCAAAGTCAGGGATATAATCCTTTAACCATTTGAATTCGTGAATCACAGGCCAATATACTTTATACCCAAGTTCATTTTGAATATAGTGTGCGCCTTTTTGTAAGAAGAGAATATCTCCAAGCCCACATGGTTGATAAATCAATCCAGTTTTCATTCTAACTCCTGAGGAACTTTTTCACGCCACAACCATCTTTCATAATCAACCCATTGCCAAGGTGCATTGAATAATTTTCCAACACATTCTTCTGTATTTTTATAATGCCTTGGGTGACAGATCAAAGTGTCTGCCTTAATGTTGAGAGTGTCTACGATATAATTTAGGCAAGTATCAACAATGTGAATTTGCTCTGCATTTTCCATAACCCAACACCAATCAAATACACTTGGAGTTAGATCTGTATCCATCCAGATAACTTTACCATCATAATCTTCTGGAATACTCAGTTCAACGCCTTCATGTGGTTTACGAAAACTATACCACTTGTTTGCAAAGATGAATGGTTCTCCATCTTGAATACCCAAAGTCTCTTTCAGATTAGTTTCTCTTTCATAATTACGTTTGTAAGTAAAATATTCTCTCCAATCATGCCAACCAAAACCAGTAGCTGCATATTTTGATGTCATGATATCAACAGAACCATTAGGTTTTGGTTGATTGGAACAATCATATAACATCACATTATCTTGTGGAAGATCAAGATCTACTCCACATTTAAAATCTTCAGTGATTAATTGATTGACACCAGCGTTCCACATTTCTGATGTGACTGGATGGTACACATTATAATTTGTAGAAAGTTTCTTACATAGTTTTTGAATAAAAAAGATGTCCCCCAAGCCACCTTGCTGGAGGACAATAACATTTGGTTTCATCTCACAAGTTCTCTAATTGAATCTTCTTCAGTGCCAATTGGAAATGCTAGTAAATATCCTTGATCAGAAAGATGCTCAACCAAAATGTGTGTGTCACCAATTAGATCTTCTACAAAATCATACCCATCAGCACCAAACTTAGATCTCTCTGACCAGTTACCTGCTTCAAAATCACGATCAACATAGATGCGAAGATCATCCATAAAGATTATATCTTTTGATAAATCTCTTTTTTCTTTCATAATCTTAAGTTCTGATCCCATTGGAAGACGTTTATCAATATCCCCCTCATCACCATAACCTGCAGGGCCATAATCTGCCCCAGGAAAATGAGCATCTAGCCAAAATAATGTTGGTTCATCACTCAGTTCTTCCAATACTGCACTCATACATTCTTCAGAATATCCATGGAAAAGAACTACCTGTTCATTACCATCATTCTGTTTCATCAAATTTTCAAATAATTCTTCGTCCAGTTCAATCCCATAATGCATATCAAGAACTTCTGTAGCAATTACTTTATTCATACTAGAACCATCACCTGTTCCAGTCTCAACAAAATTTTTAATACCGAAAGATTCCAAAGTCTCTTTCAGTTTCATTGGACGATTAATTTGACCCATTGTTAGAAAAATATGTAAGGTAGATAAAGTCTTCTAAGACTTCCATTGTTTTTGCAATCTCCAAATTTTCTTTGATTGCATCCATTTTAGATTGGTAGAGTTCTTCGGAAATGTCAAACTCATCACTAAGAGTAATTATACCATCAGTATTGAAGTATTTGCCAATGTCAGGAGCTCCAAGATAAACAGGAATGGTTCCTGTTGTAAAACAATCAAGTAGTTTTTCAGTAAAGTAGGTTTCATATTGCCCATTCTCAATAGCAACTGAGAACATATAATCGCAAAGACCTTCTTCCTTATCTAAAATTTCATTGAATCCACGACCATAAAGGTCAACTTGATCTCTTAATCTTTCTACCCATTCTAAACGAGTGGTATGCCCTTGACACATTCTTTTGTTTGATGCAATCATGGAAATCATTTTTGATTTCTCATAGATCTTAGGTTCTTTAATCCAAAAACCTTGAGCAGGACACCATTTAAATTTAGGATGAATTGAAAGCAATTCTTGATTGTGAGTAAAAATTGCGTCAAAAGTATCTATGTACTGTTGAGAATTCATTTTTACTGAATCAACAATCTGTGGTGTAATATACTTTGATTCTAGTAACCAGGCATATTTTGGACCTGGTTTTGGTTCAATCCAAGCATATGGAAGAGTGCTGTCAATATAAAATGTAGCCTCTCCACCATCCTTTACCCATTCAATATACTTAGACTCTTTTCCATGAACTGAATATCCTTTATTTCCATTTGTTAGATGAGTAAAGGTTTCACCCACAAGATTAAACTTGCTACGCATTACAGAATTTGCTCCCTAATCCAAGAATATGTTTTTTGAATGCCTTCTTCTAAAGTCTGCTTATAATCCCATTCAAGTTTCTCACGAACGAGATCATTATTAGAATTGCGTCCACGCACACCAGTTGGTGCGTCAAGTTTATAAACCTTTTGAACTACCTTACCAGAAATTTTAGCAGTAATCTCAACCAATTGATTAATACTGACCATCTCTTCAGAACCAATATTCACAGGTCCCATGAAGTCTGACTCCATTAGTCGTCTAGTTGCTTCAATGCATTCGTCAATGTACAGGAAGGAACGAGTTTGTAGGCCATCTCCCCACACCTCGATAGCTCCACCGACCTCTGGGAGCCGAGCGACCTTACGGCAGATTGCAGCTGGTGCCTTCTCTCTTCCACCGTCCCAGGTACCCTCTGGTCCAAAAATATTATGATACCTAGCAACCCGAACAGGGATGCCATAGTTGCGATTGTAAGCAAAGTAGAGACGCTCACTGAAGAGTTTCTCCCATCCATACTCGGAGTCTGGTGCTGCTGGGTATGCTGATTCTTCACGACAGTCGGGATTGTTAGGATCTAGTTGATTATATTCTGGATACATGCAAGCAGATCCAGAGTAGAAAATTTTAGTAGGTTGATCTAAATCGGGACGATTACATTCTGTCCATTCTTTTTTTGACCCATCAAATGTTTCATTTAAACAACGAACTTCTTCAAGAACATTCAGATTGATAGACACTGAGTTGTGCATGATATCCGCATCATTCTCACCAGTGAATACAAATCCTGCTCCACCCATATCAGCAGCAAACTGATAGATCTCATCAAAAGGAAGGATAGCACGATAAGGAACTGAGTGATAAAAGTTTCCATCAAATCCTTTGAACTGGATAACGCGACGAACAAATTCTCTATCTCTTAAATCACCAAGAATAAATTCATCAGCTTCAGTACATGAATACTCTGGTTGATTAAGATCTACACCACGCACCCAGTATCCTTCGGACTTGAGTCTCTTCACCATGTGACTTCCAATAAACCCACCTGCACCAAGGACCAATGCAGTTTTTGTAATGTCTGACATTTCTTTTTTCTATTTCCATCCTATGTATAATACTAAAAAAGACCCTCAATGTCAAGGGTCTTTCCTCAGGCTCGCCAGTTGGCATATTTAATGACCCTTTCCAACGGGGTCAATATTTTACTCGGTCACGAACATAGCAAGGAACACTATCAGGATCTAACCATTTGGTATATTCAAAGTCTTCCATGGCAGTCAGAAGTTGCATCTGATTATCACAGAGATACATATCAGCATACCGCTTAGTATAAGAGTCTGCTTTTTGAATACGATAGTCTGGTAGACCATTGATTTCTAGAGTACCACACTCAACGTAGCGGTATGGGAAACGTTCAAGAAGGATTTTCATGATATTGATGAATTGATGTTGTATGAAAGAGTAATTCTATTATACTGAGATGGTCTTACATAATGCAAGAGGTGTGAAGGAAAAATAATAACTGTTCCCTCAGTAACATCGGGAGGACTATAAGAAATATCTCCCAAAAAATCAAATCCAGTAGTAGGTGCAGGTTTATAAAAAACCGTAGGATTTTTATCTTCTTGACTTTCAAGAATATAAATTACTGAATACAGGCAAGTATATTCTACATCTTTAATTTTAAAACTATGGCCAAGATGGTTATGTATTTCTTGAGTATCGTCTCCAGTTTCATAAATGTTATACCAAGCTTGATTTATATGAGAATACTTGGGTATTGGTATTTCGTTTTCTAGTTGACTAAACATCCTATCAATTGGATCCCAAATAATTTTTTTGAGAAGGTCTTCTTCATATAAGAAATTATTGAAATCGTAATCTTTAGAAAAACTAGTATTTAATTTACATAACCAACCAGTTGGTATATTGTGAGTAAATTTTTTCTTTTCAAGAACAACTGGTAAAAGTTGCTCTTTTATTTTTTTACTGTCAGAAATTTTTTCCCAATATACAAAGTTAGTTGGAAACCTATAAAGCATTATGCAACCTCAACTGATTGGAGATCAGCATAAATTTTATCCATCAAAATATCATAATCCTCAAGATGATCCCCTGAAAATACAACACCATTATTTTCATAATAGCGACGAACTTTTTTGAAAAGTTTTGGATTTTTTACATCCAAAAGAAAATCACCGTTATAGGCACCCTGAAGGGTTTGAATGTCTTTCTTAAACTTTGCAGTCAGTGTCATTGGTTTGATTAATTACCTAGTCATTATAGAGGATCCAGGAGCGGATGTCAATCCTTTTCGTACTCGTCAGTCATTTTCTTATGGAGATCTGCGAAATCATTTGTCAGGTCCACGTAGCGATCAGCCCATGTGTCCCCACCTTCGACGCCCTTGAGAGGGTTGATGCAATTGTCATCACCATGATTGTTGCAAACTAATCCAGCAAGATCCAAATTGGATCCCATTGCACCTGTATGCCAGTAATGTTGACCGTTCATCCAGACAGCCCCACATTTAGGGCATTCCTTACGTTCCAATTTTAAATCGGACAAGTTGGGGTCGGACATGTTTCTAGTTTGTTATTTTAGGAGGTGGACCCAAAGAAGATAAAACTTCTTGTTGTTTTAAATAAAGTAGAGCATATTGCAATAATATACTTTTTACTTCCTCGATGTCATCACACTCGGCAACTTGTCTGGAAAGCATTTCATATATAAACTGTTTTTCCGATGATTGTAGATCCATAAGTTTATATATTGATATTATTTAACAGACTTAACTTTAACAGAATCCATTCTAAGAAATTTTTCATTCAAGTCATAATATAGTTTTTTATTTTCTGTTGAAACATAATAGCCAGTTATCTCATTACTATTGCAAGTATATCCATAAGCTTTTACTTTTTCACAGACACCATCAATGTTAAAACACTTATTGGTGTGAAGGTAATCGTGATAGCGTTGGTCTAAGTTGATCATAGGATTTCAAAATTGAGTTTACGAACCTTGCGTTTTCTTCGGATCTCTTGGTATTCTAAGTCCTCTTTATTGAGGATGCCACTTTTTTTAATATTTAGATTAGAATTCAAAAGGACGACTTCTGATAAATCATTTGCTGTAACCTTATCTTCCCGCAAAGTCATCATATTCGGACACCCACAAGACTGACTCTTAGGTGAGCTGGTCAATTCGACATTGCACATTTTACATCTGATAGATAGCATAACTTCTTTTTTTTAATTTTTTCTTTCAAGGAAGCATTCTCCATACGTGATCGTCTGGTCCTGCTATGTTTTTTAAATAATAGTCAATCATATTTGATGCGATATACCCAAAAGCAACTGTAGTTCTAAATGCATCTTGTTTTTTATTTGTTGGTTGTCTCCCATGATGTTCCCAGTTGGATTGAATTAATACACCACTGTTAGGTATATAGGGGAAATATTCATATTCATTTGTCTCCTCATTGAAACATACAAATTCTCCACCCCATTCCGTATTCCAGTGATCTTGAGTAAACAAAATAAAAGTCCAAAAATAATTTTCATCAAAGTCAGTATGAAAAGAAGAATGCTGCCCTAAAGTTTGACCATTAAAATGCAATTTACAATATCTAATATTTTCCCTAATAATTTTTTGTATTTTTAACTGAACATGAACAGCTGCTTTTGAAAAAATAACTTCGCCCCAATCTGGGTATTTGCCCCAGTTCCTAAAGTCTTCAGTATTACTCTTATTAATAAGAGACCAATTTTGCATGTCATCATGTAGTGCATGAAACATGTCATCAGGTAGGACATTGTGTATTTGATACCCTTTTAATATTTTTGGCATCACATTAAAAGAGAATTAAAGCGGAATACCAGAATCGAACTGGTGACGAAAGGTTGGAAACCTTTAGTTTTGCCTCTAAACTAATTCCGCAAAGCGGGTCAGGAGGGACTCGAACCCCCGACCAACGCATTAGAAGTGCGTGGCTCTAATCCACTGAGCTACTGACCCTTG
>Ga0181373_1000131_pt1 | contig 19628 bp, 32 predicted proteins | sample LowvirmetaG_3_FD_130159 | JGI IMG/M metagenome (GOLD analysis project Ga0181373, IMG submission 130159) | Marine viral communities from the Subarctic Pacific Ocean - Lowphox_09 viral metaG | ecosystem: Environmental > Aquatic > Marine > Oceanic | place: Subarctic Pacific Ocean | collected... | reverse complement strand
ATCTACCTCACCATTCTGGAAGGCATAAAGAGTCTCATTAGAATCCCACTCAACAAACTGGTCAGAGTTTGCCATTACTAACGGTTCGTCGTTGTCGATGAATTGTTTCGCAAGTAAAGTGGTGCAAGCTGCACCTTCTGTGATGCCTTCAACCTGCACAATATTGCACCCAGGAGCAATAAGAGGAAGCAGGTAATTGAGATTATACTTATCATAGTGTTCCTTTTGTACAATGAATGTATAGTTTGCTTTAATATTGAGATTCTCAGTGACCACTTGGATCATTGGTTTTCCTTTAACTTCAATAAGAGGTTTAGGGAAGGTATATCCTTGACTAGCAAATCTACTACCAGCACCTGCCATAGGAATTAATACATTCATCGTCTTACTCTCCCATGCAACTTTTTTCTTAGTGCCATTTAAAATCTTTTTAATTCGGTCAATCTTACTTTGATTGAGATCTTTGCGATCTTCTACGGGAACAAGGTGACACTTACTATCTAATGCACCTTGACGACCAATATGACTATCCTCAATAATAACAGTATTGTTTGGAATAGCACCAAGTGCGGTCATACACTTCCAATACATTGCTGGAAATGGTTTATTGCGTACAACGTCTTCATTAGACACGTACATATCTACAAACTCAAGCAATCCCAAACGCAAAAGAATAATCTTCACAGTATTGCGAATGCTATTAGAGGCAACTGCAATCTTATAACCAGAATCTACCAACTGTTGGAAGTAACCCATCAATTCATAGTCTTTAGCAACACACTCATTAAAAATCTTAAGAGTTGCTTCCTGCTTGTCTTTCCAGATACTATCGTATTGATCTACAGGAAGACCTTTATTCTTCGTAAGAAGTTCCAGTTTTGCTTTAGTAGGAAGACCATCGTAGATACTGACATGATCTCCCCTACTGATTGCATATTCTGAACCAAGTGCTTGATTCAGAGCATCGTAATGATAATCCTTACTGTCGATAAGGACTCCATCCAAATCAAATATAACAAGTTTAGTTGTCATTATTTTTTGTCTCTCCAAAGAACATAGTGCCAGGGATTTTTAGTGATGGGAAGTTTGTGTCTCTTTTGAGCATTGAATCCAATAAGACACTCAGGGTTAATCTCTGCACCCATCTCACAAATTTCAACGAAGTTTTCAAATACGTCGAGATATTTATCCATTAGTTCAGAGGACCCAAATGCAAAGTGGTCATTAATACCATGCTCCACATGCGCCCATTCATTAAGGACATTTACGGTATTTAAATCGTAATTGTCAAGTGACCCAATTGGTGTATTAAAGTATTCATCAGTTCGTAATCGAACAACGCAATCATACTTAAAACCATTTTCTTCCTCGTATTTTTTCTTGAGGTTATTTGCTTCACTCAAACTGTAAAACATAGAAATAATGTTATTCACAGGATGAGGGAATCTAGGATCAGGATGAATATCTTCAGCATCAAACTGTTTGGGTTCTTCAAAGACCAGACCCTTAGGTTGCCACTTATCGACCATAAAGTCTTTAAGATCTGCTTCCCAACGTCCACGATCTTTATATTGATCCCAAAAGTATGATCCTACCCATTCTTCATCATACCATATATGTGCAAATACATCGATCTCTGCGTCAGGATTTGCATCCCAAATCATAGACTGATGATTCTCAAAACATTCTTTCAGGTGTCTTGGTTGACCTGAATAGATCAAAGCTACCTTAGACATGATACTTACTATTATCTTTTGCTAAATGGACAATTTTTGCATCGAATGTACATGCCTGCTCAAATAATTCTGGGAAGGCAAGAGAGGGAGAAGCAACAAATACTTCATCTCGACGTTCAACATAAAACTTATTCAAATGACTCTCATCATGCCAAGTTGCAATGATGTTGTTTGACTCATCTTCATCAGTTCTACTATCAAGTTCTTCAATCATCTCCATGACATATGGCATTTTACCACCCCACAGACAACCCTGCACGTAAATAGACAGATCATCATCTTCTGCTACACATGCTCTGGAGAGAGGAGTAACATCAAATGCTCCAGGAATATTATCGTGTGGAGGGAAGTTTAAGTAATCACATGGATGATGAACACCAATGTACTTTTTAGTATCATCAAAAAGATCTTCTGGATTTACGGTATCAACCACACGCATATCAGCGTCAAGGAAGAGTAACCAATCACAATCCTTAATATCTTCAAAGCATCTACGAATCATCTTGAAGCGATACAAAGTAATGTATGGCCATTCCAAATGCTCTTGCTTATAGACGACAGCGTTATCAGGTGCTTCAGGAATTTCACCATCAGTAAAGATGGCATACTTCTTCTCAACTCCAGGAAGAAGAAACTTTTCACAACTCTCATACCAAGTTGGCAGGAAGTTTAGATACTTCTCAGTGCCAATAAAAATTACAGCAACTTTCATCAGATAATAATCCATCCTTCACAATAAAGATCAGTTGTATCCAGATGCTTATTATCTGGACCAAACCATTTGCTAGGAGCGATAACCTTTTCGCTCTTCGCTAACCATGCACCCCACCAAGAGAATGATGAGTTTGCAATAATATGTGCGTTACAAAGACTCATTAAACACATATCAACATAATTTATATTACCTTCAGCAACTAAGAATCGATCATCGTCAAACAAACTCTGCTCTTTACACCAGTCTGGATCATCACTAAAGACAACAACATTTCTATCCCCATCAAAATGAGTCAATGCTTCCTCATAATAATCAAGACCAAGATTATTATGATTGTGTGACAATGTTAAATAATCTGTTCTTCTAATGTGTAAAGAAACTGGATTCTCAAAAGAATTAATCATAGACCTACTAGGTCTAAGGAACTGAGGTTTGAAGGTAAAATCTTCACGAATAGTATCTTCAATCTCTTTAAAGTACTTTTCAGATTGCAAGTATCCCCTAACGTCTACCCACTTAGGGCAGTTGTTATAGAGATCATCATCAAATCCAAAGGTTTTTTCATTTACAACTGGTCTTTCACCATCTGTATATTGAACATTTAAATTTTGAACTGTGCTCATATTAAAAGGATAGAAGAGTTGGTGATCCTTCCATTCATCCAGTTTGTCGTAAGATTCTGCTGGAGGAGGCATCATCCAAACATGTCCATTTTTAGCAGCAATCCCACGAAGAGATGCATACTGAAACATTTGATTGCCCAGTCTACCTAGTTGCCCTAACGCATTAAATCCGATCATAATTCTCTTTAAACCATTCGTAAGTTTTAGTCAATCCCTCTACAATATCAACTTTAGGTTTCCACCCAAGACCAAGTAGTTTATCTACATTCATAACCTTCCTAGGGGTTCCATTTGGTTTGGAAGTATCCCAATAAATTTCACCACTATATCCAATAACCTCAGCAATAACTTCTGTCAACTCTTTAATTGAGATGTCATATCCAGTGCCAATGTTAATGATTTCAGAATCACTATAATTCTGCATACAAGCATAGCACGCTTCTGCCATATCATCAATGTAAAGGAACTCTCTCAAAGGAGATCCATCACCCCAACACCAGAACTGTTCATCACCATTTAGTTTTGCTTCATGCATCCTACGCATAATTCCAGGAATAACATGACTCGACAGAGGATCAAAGTTATCTCCAACACCATACAGATTAGTTGGTTGAAGAGAGATAGCATCAAACCCATGTTGATGACGATATGCTTGACACATCTTGATGCCAGCAATCTTTGCAACGGCATACGCATCATTAGTGGGTTCTAATGGACCAGTCATCAACTGATCTTCCGTAATAGGAATGTTAGCGTGCTTTGGATAAATGCAAGAAGACCCAAGGAATACTAATTTTTTAGTTCCGTATCCATGAGCACAATTGATGATGTTGGTTTGAATCATCAAGTTCTTGTAAATAAAATCTGCTGGTAATGTTTTGTTTGCCATAATGCCGCCAACTTTGGCAGCTGCAACAAAAACATATTCAGGTCTTACAGAACCAAAATACGATTCAGTTTGAACTTGATCTGTAAAATCAACTTGTCTACGAGTTGCTTCAATAACAAATGAGTGCCCTTTATCCTTCAGACACCTCACTATTGCTGATCCAACTAAACCGTTGGCACCAGCAACCAAGATTCTAGAATCACTGTCCATAGATACACATGTCCTCAACGAGTTCATCAAACGAAATTTTAGGTTCCCAACCTAGTTGCTCTTTTGCTTTTGTTGCATCCCCTAAAAGAGACTCAACTTCTGCTGGGCGAAAGTATTTATGGTCAACTTTAATAACCTCTCTTCCAGTATTTTTATCAATCCCAACTTCATCTTGACCCTCACCTTGCCATACAATATTCATACCAAAATAATTAGCAGACTTTTCAACAAACTCTCGAACAGAGTATTGATTGCCCGTTGCAATAACATAATCTTCTGGCGAATCCTGTTGAAGCATCAACCACATTGCTTCAACATAATCTTTTGCATGTCCCCAATCACGTTTTGCATTTAAATTTCCAAGAAGAAGAACATCCTGAAGTCCACAACTAATCTTAGATAATCCCATAGTAATCTTCCTAGTCACAAAGGTCTCCCCTCTACGAGGAGATTCATGATTGAATAGGATACCACTACATGCATACATTCCATATGATTCACGATAGTTTTTAATAATCCAATATCCATACAACTTTGCTACTCCATAAGGAGATCTTGGATAAAATGGTGTAGTTTCCGTTTGAGGAACCTCCTGAACCTCACCATACAATTCACTTGTAGACGCCTGATAAATACGAACTTTATCCTCCATCCCCAGAATACGAACTGCCTCAAGAATACGCAGAGTTCCTAGTCCATCAACATTACCAGTATACTCAGGCATCTCAAAAGATACTTTAACATGACTCTGAGCACCCAAATTATAAATCTCATCTGGTTGAGACTTCTGAATTACATGAATCAAATTACCAGCATCAGTAAGATCACCATAGTGAAGTTTCATCTGAGGGTGATCAAAAATGTGATCAATGCGATGTGTATTAATAAGGGATGCTCGTCGAACAATCCCATGAACCATATATCCCTTCTCGATAAGCAACTCTGCAAGATAGGAACCATCCTGCCCAGTAATGCCAGTAATAAGTGCTGTCTTCATAATTTAGATACCTATAATTAGATTATACCACAAATCCAAATAAATACTATACGATTGATTCTATGTTATGCCAAAAACGATTAGTGTGAAAAGACATGGTGATAACTATTTTTATAAAGCATCAAATGTTTTTCCAGAACATCTTCTAGATGATATAGTAAAAGAGTCATGTAACTGGATAGACAATAATAGGAAACCATTCAACGAAGAGACATATCCACCAGAAGCATCAATAGAATGCTACAAACTATTAGAGGACCATCCCTTTTGGACATCATTCTATACCGAATTAAAAAAACATATTTTAAAATATTGTAGCGTCACAAAAAAGGACGTATCTAAATTAAAGGTAGACCAATCATGGATGACTAGAGTTGCAGACAATCCAATACAAACTCCAGGTTATTCATCAGTACAAACTAAATCTTCAGAATGGACAGAACACTTAAAAAAAGAAGTCTATGACAAACATACGCGAGAAGAAATAAAAAGAAGATTGTCACAGAACAATACATTTGGAAACATGCACTCCCACGAAACAAATGATATTGGATTAATATATTATGCAAAAAATCCAGATCCAAAATATGGAACAATAGTAAAACTAAGCGATACCAAAATGTTCAAAAATGATGGGGAAGAAAATAGTTTACTCATATTTAATCCCCGACTATATCATACAGCAGTTTATCCAAAGTTTGAAGATTTGGCATTAAGTCCAAGAATATCAATTGTTATCGACTGTAGCTTTACGGAAGAATCCAATCAGGAACATCAAACGGATCATTGATATACCAATCAAAAATTATATTATACTTAGGAATTTTATGCAGTTCTTTTATCGGATAGCACAATTGATGATCAAAAGAATGTCCATCAAAAATTGTCAACCTATTTGGTTTGGATAAGACCTTGATAATTGATGGGGTATCTTTACTATTAGAGTATAGAATTTTAAGTGCATATAAATTATCATTCTCTGGTGATATTATATTATACACACAACGAATAATATGTTTATTTTGATAATAATCAATCGCTTTTGCTGGAGTATCCCCTGCTGTTAAGATGACATGTTCTTTAATGCTGTCTTCAATTATCCCATTTCTAATATCATCATTTTTTATATAAGATTGGGGACTATCAACTCTCTCTCCCCAGCAAGAAAATGGAATAATATAATCAGAACTATATCCAAACTCCTCTAAAACATAAGTTTGAACTTTCTCCTTTATAGAAAGACAAAAGATATTCCAACAATTATCATCATACGGAAAGTATGCTGTAGTCGAAAGTGCTAACCCATGACAATCAATTATAGATTTGGTTATATCTATACAGTCCGTAGTATAAAGATTATGTTCGTAATGCTTTAAAGAACTCGCATGTAAAGACTCCCTAAGATCTTTATCTAAGAAGTCATCAAAAGTATCAACTCTTAAAGTTTTTTTCGTACAATTTTTTGACATAGTTAGGAGAATGTAATGGTGTTTCTTTCTTAAATAACTGTTTTGAAGAAGGACACATAGAGCATACAGATTCTGCAGTCCTAATAAAAAACTCAAAGACTTCTAAGTCAGATGAAGAAGAATCTAATGGAACATACTTTAAATACGGATCCCACTTTGAAGATAAAATATTACCATACTTTTTTTTCTGTAGGGGTAAATATGCCAAAGGAGCACACTTATATATTTTAGAGTCTTGTAAAATAAAATTCTCTTGCCCCACAGGACAATTATCCCAAGACTCTCTATAGTCGTTACTAGTTATTGGTTCCATAGAAGACCCGTATCCATTATAGGACCTCAACCAATAATCGGTTGCATCATGTATTCTATAATTTACACCAGATTTTTTTATTCTATGTATTGCATTATCAAATAATTTAATGTAATCTTGATCAAGAGAGTGTTTTGTAATTGTAAGAATACAATTAGTTTCTATCAACGCCCTATCAATTCCAGATACTTTATCAAAAAGAAGTCCATTAGATACCAATTCAAGTTCTTGATCTTCTCCAACATCCCAAACTTCTTTTGTCATATAGATTATATCAACAATCTCTTTATTCAGGAATGGTTCTCCACCCAACATAGATAACTCCCGAGGTCTAATTCTCTTATTCCATAAGAGATACCATTCCCTGAGAGTTTGTAATGTAATATTTTCTCTATACCCATCATTAGTGTAATGCCCACAACCTTGACATGTGAAATTACAAGAATGTGTTACATGCCACTCAAGATGAGGAATCGATAGGGGAGAAGAGTCTTTGTTCATGACCTGTACATCCAGCATACCAACCAGTAGCAACAAACTTCTCACTCATCGGTGGATTACCCCTATGAATATGAGTAAATGATCCTGGCCAAATAACTACTCGCCCCTGTTTGGGTTTAACTTTAAGTTGTTGATATAGGTATTCAGTTTCTCCTCCATCATCAACATCATTGAGATAAACCATCCAGGCAAGAGTTCTCAACTGATTGTTCCAGGTAGAATCTTCTGCATGAAATGCATGATACCCTTCTTTAGGATTAGTTTGCTGAAGCAAAACACAACTACTGGTGTAAGGGAATGCTTTAAGATATGGATATTTATTAACATACTCTAAGGCACACCCATTTACCAACATCTGCAAGTAATTTGCTTCTCCAGGAGAAAAGTTATGCATCTCAACTTGTTTATCGGACAGATAATTATTACTACGAGGACTAAGATAATTACTATTGTTTAAATAATTTATCAACCAATCACAAAAATCACTCGGTATAATATCATCCCAGACCATAATAAAGTCTTGATGCAGATATTCTTTTGATGCAATATCTTCTAAATTTTGGTTGTTTGACATTGTTAAGCGACTTCAACAGATTCAAGGTCAACAGAAAGTGACTCCATCAAAATATCATAATCATCAAGAGGTTCTCCAGAGAATACAATTCCAGTATTCTCATAATAGCGACGAACTTTTTTAAAAAGTTTTGGGTTCTTCACATCAAGGAAAATTTCACCAGCGGCAGCAGCACGAAGAATACTGATGTCCTTTTTAAACTTTGCAGTGATAGTCATTTGTCTGTAGTGTTGACAATTTAATTTTAATAGACTGACGAAGATTCGTCAAGTGCTTCCTGTGAGGATCGAACTCACCTTAGGCAAATTATGAGTTTGCTGCATTCACCAGATTGCTAAGGAAGCAAATAGGACTGCTGGGAGTTGAACCCAGGTCACACCGTTATAAGCAGTGGGCCTTAACCGTTAGGCGACAGTCCCTCAGGATGCATCATCATGATCCGTGTGTATCCGTATTATATCATCTTTTGCTGGCATCATCACTGCAGCATTTCCATCTTCATTAATTATTCCAATATGCTCACCGTTCTCTACCCTTTCAATCATCTCATCCCATCGATCTTGAAATTCTTGAACCGTGTAAACTTCAATACTCATCTTGAACCTCTTGAATACTTCTGTAACGAACTTTATTATCTTTATATTCTCTATACTCCCAATCAGAAGGACTCCAATGAAAATACATGTTCCTATAAAATTCACCTGGAAATGGTGTTACCCTAGCATGAGCACACAAACTTTCATATAGTAACATGTCCCCCTTCTCAAAGGTGACCTGATGATGTTTACCGTCGTGATCTACAAAATCTAATGGCCATTTACAATCAGGATACTCATCAATAAAAACTATAGCACTGATCACATGTGTATCTATATTATCTCTATGAACACACAACATACAATCTTTTTGATATGACCTAATTCCAAAAGCTTGTTGGAACCTTAGTTCTTTTCCACACCATTCCTCAGCGATCGGTTGAAGATTCTTATTCCATTCCTCAAATTTTTCTTCAGGAACAAAAGAACACAACGTAAAAGGATTATCGTTGTTTAATGCAGAAATAGACCCTTCACAAACATAGGCATCATATTGTGTTTCGTAGTAAGATTGATCACAAATTTCATTGAATCTACATTTATTATATTCCAAAAGAATATCAAATAATAACTCAGGATCAAGTTTTATTTTTTTAAATGGGGGATTAGAAAAAGTTGGCCAGGGAGTATTAATCATCGTAATTTAGGTCCATACATCCACGTAACAAGAGAGACTCTTCTACCATGCGTTACAGGAGCAACTCTATGAGGAGCTCTAGAGTCAAACACAATAATAGATCCTTTCTCCTTAGGAGATTTAACTAGATTACCATGATAATCAATAAACTCCAAATCTCCTCCTATATAGTCGCTTGGTTCACTAACTAAAAGACTTGCACTAAGTTTCCTAGTAAAGTTGGTGTCACTAGATGTACCATAGTCACTATGCCAAGCATAATGCCCACCCGCTTCATATACAGATACCTGAATGCTCTCCATAAAACTGCAGTCATATTCCCAATAGTGTTTATTTGCAAGTCCAATATAATGCGACATTATACTACAGACCCAGTGATGCTCTGGCCACCAATGAACTTTTGAATTTCTTACTGCATGATCATTTCGATCATCTCTATCTCCACCAACACCAGCATCCTCAAAATCAACTCTAAATTCCTCCATTTCTTTAAGTTCATCAACCATAATGTCAACGATCTTTGCAGGGATTATTTCCCTGTAATACATCACTGGTGAGTCAGCAACTCTATGTGATTCTTGATCTATTGGTTCGGGAGGAGTATATGCAGATACGTACATTTTTACTTAGCAAAATCGGGGTGACAGGATTTGAACCTGCGGCCTCACGCTCCCAAAGCGCGTGCTCTACCAAGCTGAGCTACACCCCGCAGATTAATTATATTATATCAAAAATTTATCAATAGGTCAATACTTCATCTCTAATATAAGATACAATCAATACTCCCCTACGATTATCAGATTTATTGTAAGCATAATGTTCGGATAACTTCTCATCAAACATATTAAGATCAGCGTTATTCAGAATTCTTTTTTCATTATTAACCACTAACCCACACTCACCATCTGATGGTATATCAATACTAAAATGATATTTAATTACACTAGAATCTTTATAGTTCTCATCAATCCTTTGATCACCATCACTATGAGGTTCTAACTCTACACCAGGTTCCAATATAGAGAACACTGCTAAGACAGGGAGAACTGGTTGACTGAGAAGAAGTCTTGTAGTAAAACAATCTCTACATTGTTTTGGAGTTCGCCTAATAATACTGCGATTAAAAATGAGAGGAGAAATCTTCCAAGGACTATCTGGAGTTAGTGTTGGGATAAACCCCAGAAAATCGTCACTTTTATTTGCAGTTAAATGATACGTGGGAGAATAGTCGATAAGGAAATCATAATTACGAATCTTTATGTAATCTTCTCTAATCTTTCCATAATTGTCGGTAAAAATTTTTGGATCAATTAGACTAATTTTATCATCAACAAACATAGATATTAAAAAATTTTCAAATTTATTTAGGTGCCATCTATTACAATGAAATTTTAAGCCAAGGTAACATTGGTGGTATTACTCCAATGAGTCGAAGTAAACCCTCAGCAAAAAGTGCGAGAACAACCCAACCAACACACATAGAGATAATTGAAGCGTTACGATTATGCTTTCGTATTGCATCGTCAATCATCTCCTGTGCTTGTTCTTTGGTTATATAATCTGGTCGTTTATTGAATAACATTACATTTCTTTGTCTAGAACCTCAAGTGTTTTTAATCTATCTTCCCAAGTAACTCCACCTTCTTCCCCCTTCATAGGATTGATGCAAGTTTGATCTCCATATTTATTACACACTAAACCTGCGAGGTTTATCTCACTACCTTCATTGGCAGTTCCTCTCCAGATATGATTTCCATTAATCCAAACAGCACCACATTTTGGGCATTCTTTTCTGCTAAGCGACAGATCAGACAGCTCTTTATCGGCCATTTTTTAATTCCTTTATTAGTTTTGAGTAGTTATCAGTATCCTTAATAAGTTGTTTCCTAATTCTCGCACTCAAAATCATTATCTTAATTCTAACAATAACATATCTCAATTGCAATTCAATATAAGTAAATAATCTTAGTGTTGATTCATATCCACCATAACATACTAAGCAAATTAGTAAGAATAAGGTAAAATAAAACCCAATAAGAGATGTAGGAACCTGCATTTGAATACTAATCTTAGTATGTATCAATAGGATACATAACCATTCTATGTATATGCAACATTTTTGTCAACATGCTATAATGTATGGAAGTGTTGACTTGCAATGAATTTAATAGATAATTATTTATCAAATTTAGGACATCATTACGATGAAGAATTACTAGAACCTGGCGAAAAACTTCAAATTAAAATTCCATTCGTTTTTGACGATAGGCAAATAAATTTGTGCCCATTCATTATTCCATATTATAGTAAAAAGAGTTACCTTGATATAGAATTAAAAGATTCTATACGTTTAGGTTTATCTGATGAAGATATTAATACTAGAATGCAGCATCTAATTAAAAATATTAAATACGAAAACCCAGGAAGAGTTGGTGAGATGGGGTGGGAAGCAGACTATATTACAGATCCAAATCTTTTTACACCTTCTGAACGAGGAAGAATTTTAATTTCAGGATTTAAAAAATTTCGCAAACTTATCTTAAAAGGAGAATGGTTGGAAGGAATTCATACTCAACCAGGAGATATTATTGTCTCACACCCTTTAGGAATAAAATTTGATATGGGATTCACTGATGAATCTAAACAAGAAGGATCGCATCACAGAAGTATTCTGTCCAAAAAAGTATTTAAATTTGGAGAAGTTAAAGAAGATGGTATGCAATATGCAATTATAGGAGATGACTTAGATATGCATCCTATTTAATTTCAAAGTTTATCTTACGAATCTTTCTCTTACTACGATTCTCCCGCCAGACTTTATCTTCTTGAGATATAGGATCTGGTTTTTTATTGTCAGTATTTGATTGTATAATTAAAATCTTACTCAAGTCATTTGCAGATATCACATCTCCCCTAAGAGATGCCATATTAGGACACCCACAACACACTGTTTTTATTACATGGGAACACAATTCTGTGTTGCACTCTTTACAACGTATTTTCATAATACTTTACTTTATAGATGCTCGAAGAGGGGATCGAACCCCCGACAATCTCCGTGTAAAGGAGGTGCTCTACCGCTGAGCTATTCGAGCATACTCCTCCACCTGGACTCGAACCAGGGACAGGGTGATTAACAGTCACCTGCTCTACCAACTGAGCTATAGAGGATTAAGTTTTTCTTCTTTCTTTGTTTTGAAGTAGAGTTTATAGTACTTACTTTTTATTTCTTCTAGTACTTTCATGTCCTGCTCAAAACCCATATATTTAAGATTTTGATAAGACCCTTCTAAGTCGCTGATGAGAAGAAGAATGTTAATTGCATTTGGTTTGCGACTACCAAATTCATACTCTTTCATTGACTTGATCATAATATACCACTATGGATTGTTCTTGTCAATACCTAATTCTTTTAGATAATCGATCCACCAGTCTGGATCTCTTTTTTGTTTCCAATCAGGAACTGGTAAGTTATGAAGCGAATACCACTCGTCAATCGCTTCATTGATAATCTGTGCGATCTCCAAATTCTTCTTCCTCTTCGTCAACATCTGCATATGCATCTGCCACAAATGGTCCTCGTTTTCGTAGAGGTTCTTTTCCGACATAAGAGTTTTCTGTATTAACTGCAGATACCCACACCGCGAGTTTCATTACTATAAAAATAATAACCAGTGGTGTAAAGCAACCGATTAAAATTACTGGATTCATCACCTTCAAACGAAGTAATATTATTTAGAGCAGATCATTCCTGTTAACTTCAATATCAAAGCATAAACAGTATCTGGGAGTAGTAAGAGTATTATGTACCATATGTGGCGTTCTTCCCCAAAAGAAATGATATCTATTAGGAAGAAAATCTTCAGTTAAGACTCCACTATCTTTAGTGTCTAAAGATATAGTACATACTTCATTATCTTGAGGATTAACATCTATTCCCCATAGACCCCGTATAACAACATAGTCTGAATGTTCTGGATCAGTATCAACATGCCAAGGAATAGATTTGCCAGGATGCAAAACACTGATTCCAACTCTCTTGAAAATACCAGATTCATATGCCAACTTAAACAAGTTAGGCATCTTTACAGCATTTTGCGTGTATAAAATTTCTTTTTCTGGATCAATATAACATGCCTGATCATATACCTTCTCCATTTTGGCAATATGATCATAGTCTTCATTGGAATCATACTCCCCATAAAGAGCAGCAACTCGCCAACCTGAGTATGGATTTTTCTCTATGCTAGTGTATTGATTATTACTATGCCAATTTGTCCAAACTAATCCTTCTTTAACAGACCTAAACTCATCACGAATCAATTCGTAATTAAGACTAAGCAAATTAAGTGCAGGATTGACTTCTTCTTGTCTAAAGAATCTTCCCATGACTACGTGGTAAATATATTCTTTATCGGGTAAAGGGTATAACATAGTTTATTATTTAAGCGACTCAGGTCGGACTCGAACCAACGACCGACTGCTTAGAAGGCAGTTGCTCTATCCAGCTGAGCTACTGAGTCATGTGTTAATTATATCAGTCAATCTCTTCTTCGTCAACCACATCTTCACCATTTTCTCTTCTAATTACAATTTCATTCTTTTTTGATAGTTTCCTAATATGTTCAATAGGGGATCCAATATAATTGGCAAACCCATCAAGGTCATTATGACCCCAATCGTTAAGTGCGTCTGTAGGTACTCCGCTCATTGTTCAGTCTCCTATAAAGTTAATCTACTACTTACGACAATACAAGTTTCTTTGCATAGTTCCAAGCATAAACCTCTCGGTTGCCTTTGATACCCCATCCCAACCACGTATATGCAGGTCGCATATAATAAGAAATACTTTGATCATGTCCTTCAAATACAGGAAGAACACGTTGGAAGATAGGTTCGTTAATCATCCAGCGAGTCTGACCTTCCAGACTACTGGGATCGCACACGTATTTAGCACAAAAGTTTCCAAGACCTTTGTAACGACCAATAGAAGTCCATTGAATCAAACCATATCCACCAGACCTACATTCAGTATATGAGACCCGAGCACCACCCTCACAGATGTTGGAGATGAACTTACTCTCTTGCTTGATGTTACCCATGATCGTAGCGAGAGCATTGCGATCAAATATTTTTGTATGCTCCTGAAGTTGTGAGAGAACATACTGTTCTTCAGGTGTGCAGTCTTCACACTTCCAAGTAGGTTCATACTGAACTACTGGTGCTTCTACAAGAGGAGGTGTGGGAATACCTGGCATGGAGCTCCCAGAGACTGCCAACATTGAGGCAATAACAAAGAAATTCATAACCTTAGTCATGTAAACATCATGAGTGTATCAAGAAGATTTGGGTTTGTCAATAGCAGATACGACAGGTGGTTCATCTTGCTTCTTTTTAGTAGAAGAGCTGCCACCACCAGCTTTAGCAGGACTCAATCCAAAAGCAGCTAAAGATCCAGAAAAAACTGAAGCTATAAAAGTTGGATCAAAATCAAGAATCTTTTGTCCGTTTGGAAGTCTAACGTAAGAAAATGTAAGTAAAGAAGCAGACCAAATAAGTACAACGACTTTCACCAGATTACCAAGAACTTCACTTTTATCATCATCGTCTTGCTTCTCTACTTTGGGCTTATTATCGGCCATGTGCAGAGAACAACGCTCTAATATTTAGGTTGTAAACAATCCACAGTTACATTAGTATTGTGGATCTGATTATACTTAGTGCAGAGATCTTCACTTGATAAGTTCTCCCAATAACGGTAAGTACTTTTAAGTTGGTTAGTATAATCACATCCACGCATACACATCCTCATCTCTTCTGCAACGATAGTTTTAATTAGAGAATCTCTAGTTAAGTTAGACATACGGAATTGTAGGTAGCCAACAAGAAGTCACAAAATATAACACAAGTAGTAATAGGCATCAAGAAACTTCTTTTGGATGGTCCCATATTAAATGGGATTTTATTATTTATGTGTCAATACTTCTCAATTGACATGATTTCAATGTCACCTCCCTGCTCATCATCATCAAACCATTCATCAAATTCACTAGCAATAGCAATAGCATTTTTGATATCTTCAGTACTAGAGTCTGATGATGTCATGATATCAGTAACCCGATCCATTGCCCAAGTGTTGACCTTGGATACAATTTCTTCAGTCGTCATCTCTGCCATAATAGTCCTTTCGGTAGTACCTGCTGAGGATGTTGCTATTGTAGTAGGCAGGGGTTCCGTCGTCAAGTGATTCGATGAGGACATTGTTCCCGAAGAGTTGTCTGGTTTCTTCAAAATTAGTTTTGCCCTTCGTTTTATGAAGGCTGATGATAGTTCTACTAAAATTCTGTTTACCAAATTTGACAACATCTTCTTTAAGTTCTGGACAAGATCCATAATACTTTTTCCAATCAGATACTTGTTTTACTTTGCGCTTTTTTCCCTTCGGTGTTCTGAAGGACCAAAAATACTTTCTCCCAATGTACTGTCGTTGGTTTGTGAGATTGGTAATATTATAAACAAAACCAAAGTAGTCCCCAACATCATCACTATCAAAAGCTCGTTCCATGTAGATCCAAGGATTTTCATAATCTACCATCTATATTACCCACTTTAGCATATTTAGATAAAAAAAGACCCCCTTTCGGAGGTCTCTCATTAATCAATTAAATTCAAGAATCTTCTAAGATTGTCTGAATGTCCTCGTGAGAGAGATTGACCATCACAGATTCCGCTTCTTCTAGGGTCTCAACATGACCTTCCATGTAGAGATACTTAAGGACGAGATCATAATTAGTCTCTTCACCCATTTTGGTAGCGACTCCACCCGCCTTATTAGCAACGCTACGTGCCGCTTTACCAACTGCACCCTTTACATTGCGCTTTGCCTGAGCAATTCTATTTTTAATAGATTGCTTTGCCTTATTCTTAACGTCACCGACTTTATCCTTAGCAGCTTTTGCAGCAACATATCCAGAGACTGCAGCAGATGCTGCCTTTTTCTGAACTGACTTCTTAGCAGAACTTGCAGCACTCTTCGCTGCCTTTCCTGCCATTACACCAGCACCTACAGCAGCTGCTGCACCAGTCTTCGCTGCGCTTCCTGCTGCCTTAGCAGCAGACTTTGCCTTGTCTCCTGCTTCTGCTGCTTTTGCCTTTGCTTTTGCTTTAATCGCTGACTTCGCCTTGTCTCTTACAGACTTATGACCAGTCATGGTCTGATTGTAAGTCAGGTCTTGTCCCTTCTTACCCTTCAGTTTAGTTCCAGTTGCCTTCAAAGCACCCATGGCAATCTTAGACTTTGCCTTGTTAACTTTATTGGATGCAGTGTCCTTTACTTTCTGAATTGCACCTTTTACTTTTTCCTTTCTCGCCTTTGCGTTAGCAATCTTCTTAGCAGACTTCATACCAGCAAGTCTTTTTGCTGCTGCCATTTTACTTCCAGATCCAGAAGTTACTTTAGGACCTTCTGGGTCACTAGAAAGTGAAACTCTTCCACCTCTACCCGAAGTAACTTTTGCTTCTATTAATTCTACATATGCTTCAACAATCTGATCTTCGGTCAAACCTTCGTCAAGAAGTTCTAGTACGACTTCCTCTAAGAGATCTTCATCAACTAAAGCATCGAGTTCTGCTTCATATGCTTCATCAATAACTTCAAATTCTTCAGTGTCTTCAGACAAAATTTGAGGAGAAGACTTATAAATGCTTGTATATTCCTCTTTGAGCGTTCTAAAATCCATGACGGGAAAAAATACTTTTAGATAATATTATTTATTATTTTTTCTCTTCCAATCATATCGCATTGCTTGAAGTGCCCAAGCATCTGTAAGTTTATGAGGACCCTCCTCAAGCAATCCCCTTTGAAAAGGGCTGAGTTGGGTTCCCATCATTGCTAGATACTCAATTCTCCAATCAGAGTTGGAATCCTGAGAAGGTATCTTTTTTAACATCTTGTTTAATTCCACCAACAACATAAGATTCTACTTCAGTTTCTTGAGGTGCCACTTGAAGTCCCTTAGAAGAGATCCAATGCTCTGTCCAGGGCAAAGGATTATTTTTAGCAGCAATATCATATACTGGGTTTAACCCAATTCCCTTAAGACGGCGATTAGCGATCCATTCAACATACTGCTGAAGAAGTTTATCATTCAAACCAATCATACTACCGTCTTTAAATAGATAGTCTGCCCATTTCTTCTCCTCATTTACTGCTCTATCGAACATTTGATATGTCCATTCTTCCTCCTCTTTCATGATCTGCTTCATTTCGGGATCATCACCCTTCTTCCATTTATTCAAAATATTTTGGGTGATGGCAAGGTGTTGGTTCTCGTCTCTTGCAATAAGGGAGATGATCTTAGCGGATCCCTCCATAAGTTTAAGTTCACCAAAGGCAAAACTACAAGCAAAAGAAACATAAAAGCGAATACCTTCCAGTATGTTGACATTGGCAACTGCCCTATAAAGTTTACGCTTTACCTCGCGACGATCATATCGACCAGCATAGTGACCCTCTGTGGCAAGTTCCCACATAGTGCCATTATCATACTGATGAGCATTATTGATAAAGTCATCATATGACTCTGTAACGCTTGCAGCACGTTCTAGAATGCGTTCATCAGTGACGATCTTATCAAATACTTCGGAAGGATCCGAATAGATGTTCTTAATGATGTAGGTGTAAGAACGACTGTGAATCATTTCCATGAATCCCCAGACTTCCATACAAGCCTCTAGTTCGGGTAAACTGCAATAAGGTATAAAAGCCATCCCAGGACCACGCCCTTGTATGGAGTCAAGCATAATCTGATATTTGAGGTTGCTTGTATAGATATGCTTTTGTTCTGGACGAAGTGTCTGATAATCTCCACGGTCTTTCTGCAACGAAACTTCTTCTGGTCTCCAAAAATAACCCAGTTGTTGAGTAGTTAGTTTATCAAAAATTGGATATTTATATGAATCATATCTCTGAATACCCAGAGGTTTACCGAAGAACATCGGTTGTTTTTTAGTATTTACCTGATCAGTATTAAATACTGTCACACCCTTTACAGATGTTCCCATAGAACCAAGATTAGAATCTACGAAGTCGTATTGCATTTTTGAAATTTCTCCAGTGTTATATGTATTAGTATTTAAATTTTGCAACTCTCACAATCTTCTTCAGCATCTTCCAAATCTGCAATTAAAGATTCTAAAGAAGATTTGTCTTCAATTTCGTCAGACTTTAAATCATTGGTGTTCTGATAATATGATGTTTTCCAACCATATTTGTATGTGGTTAAAAAGTCGTTCGCCATCACTGATACTGGAATCTCATTTTCTGGATAATGTTCTGGATTATAACTCCAGTTCCCACTAATCGCTTGATCAAAGAACTTCTGCATCACTGCAACAACGTTGATATAACCTCTATTGTTGGGCATATCCCATAGAAGTGTATAACTATTCTTTAAAGATGTATATGATGGAACAATCTGCTTAAGAGGTCCCTTCTTTGATTTTTTAATGGACAAGTATCCTCTAGGTGGTTCGATTCCATTGGTTGCATTTGACACAACGGAACTACTTTCTGATGGCATCTGTGCGGACAGTGTTGAGTGCCTAAGACCATGGGTGGTGATAGATTCTCTAAGAGTTTCCCAATCATGTTGATAGTTAATAGAGGAGATATCGTCTACATCCTGCTTGTATGTATCTATGGGCAAAATTCCATCTGCATATTTTGTTCGTGAAAAACCTTCACAAGCACCCTTCTCTTTTGCAAGTTCATTAGATGACTTGAGAAGAAAGTATTGAAAAGATTCGGACAATCCATGAACAGCATCCCATGCTTCTTGTGAGTCGTATGAGTATCCAAGTTTAGCAAGATAATGTGCTAGACCAATAAACCCTACTCCAAGGGATCTACGTGCCTTTGTAGCAAGTTCTGCTGCAAGGATAGGATACTTCTGATAGTCAATCAATTCTTCCAATCCACGGACAGATAAATCACATAACTCTTCCAATTCATTATCAGACTTAACTTTACCAACATTGATTGCAGAAAGAATGCAGAGAGCAATTTCTCCTTTACCATCAATATGTTGGAGAGGATCTGTTGGAAGAGTAATTTCTTGGCAGAGATTAGACATACTTACTTTATCTTTAAAAGAAGAATGACTATTGCAGTGATCAATATTCATAATGTAAATACGACCTGTCTCTGCCCTCTCCTTCAGGAGATCCATAATGAGTTTTTGAGCACCGATAGTCTTTCTTGGAATAGACTGATCTGATTCATAGTCCACATAGCAAGCGTCAAATGCATCAGTACCAAAAGCATCATAGAGACCTGGTACGTCATGCGGTGAGAAGAGGCTAATCTCT
>Ga0181373_1000129_pt1 | contig 19796 bp, 20 predicted proteins | sample LowvirmetaG_3_FD_130159 | JGI IMG/M metagenome (GOLD analysis project Ga0181373, IMG submission 130159) | Marine viral communities from the Subarctic Pacific Ocean - Lowphox_09 viral metaG | ecosystem: Environmental > Aquatic > Marine > Oceanic | place: Subarctic Pacific Ocean | collected... | reverse complement strand
GTAACAAGTGGTCTTTTCACCAGTACAGATCGTGAATACTTCGCTATTTACTATCTCGGACTCAACAAGGCATAAGGAGGAATAATCATGTCAAAACTTTTTAATACACAAGGTGAACTTAACGCCTCTAACGTTAACGATGCACTTTCTCAGATCGTAAAGTATGCTAGCATTATCGAAGACCTACAGCCTTCAAATGCAGTTCAAGCATCTCAAGCGTCTCTTAATGACAGCCAAAGAGATGAAATGATCAAGCAAGCTCTCATGACTCAAGAAGGAAAAATTGCTCTTGGTCAAGCTATGGCGACTCCAATTCGTCGTAACCTTGATTATCAAGGAGTTGGTCGTAAGGCTCTCGTAGTCGATCCACTTCCACAAGGCGCTCTTCCTATTTATGATCGTGACATTGACGTTGCAGCTGTTGTTGTATCTTCTAACGGTACAGCTCCTGAGTCTCGCGTTTTCGGTGATCGTGTTACTATTCCAGAATTCGAAATTGTTTCTAACCCAACAGTTCGTATTGCTGAAGTAAAGCGTCGTCGTTTCAACGTTATTGATCGTGCGCAGCAAAAAGCTCGTCAAGAAATCCAAGCTCAAGAAGATGCGAACGTTTTCGCTGCTCTTGACTTTGCTGGTGACTCTACTAAAGGTGGTGAAAACGCTGCAGTAGTTCTTGATCCCGTAACTTCATCTAACGCCTCTGTTTCTGCACAGGGTGGTTCTCTTCAGAAGTCTGGTATGCTTAACCTTAAGCGTCAGATTGACCGTTGGGACCTCGTTACTTCTAAGTACTTCATGAACATCAACGAGTTCACAGACATCCTTGATTGGGAATCTGCAGGTACTGGTGGTGCTTCTGCTGTTGATCCAGTTACTCAACGTGAGCTTCTTCAGACTGGCCTTTATGGACACATCTTCGGTGCAGATATCATCGTATCTAAAGTTGTTCCTGCTGGTCAAGCTTTTGCTTGTGCTGATCCTGAATTTGTTGGTGTTATGCCAGTACGTCAGGACATCGAAGTTCTTCCTGCTGATGAGCCTAAGCAACTTAAGCTCGGATGGGTTGTATCTGAGATCGTTGGTATCGGAATTGTTAACCCTCGTGGTGTTGCAACTGGTACTGTCCAAAACTAATCTAAATTAGTTTTGATCTAAAGGCTCACTTCTGTGAGCCTTTTTTTTATTTTTTAAAAAAAATATTAATTAAAATCATTATAGTGAAACCGGCAATAACTATGAATCACAAAAAACTATCAAAGCGTTTAAAGTATATACAGGCAACTCCGTTAAAAGACAGAGCCTCTGTTAAGAAAATGACTAGAAGAGATTTAAATAATATTTCTGACTACGAAACTCAGCATCCTAATGACGGATTTGATGATTTTTTTAAATTCGAAGACGACTTGGCAGACTTAAAATCATCTAGAGAACAATTTGCTATGATGGAAAACCTTTCAGAGAGTGAAACCTCATCTAACCCTGCAGTTTTAGAGCAAAACCTACTGGCTTCTTCTCCAAAAGATTCTTTCGTTGTGATGGAGAATCAGAGTAAAGTTACACAGAAAGCAGAAGTGTTTATTGATGATAAAATAATTGAAGAGCCTAAAATCATTGAAGATCAAGATAAAGAAATTAAGCTTAGGTGTATATATCTTCTTAAAAATGGTAATAGGTGCAAGTTTAATAGAGTTGGTGACTCTATTTATTGCGGAATACATAAAAAAATTACAAACAAACAAGTGGATTCAGAAAAATGAAAGTATTTATTACATCAGATCTAGCTTTAGCTGCATACATGGTTACAAAGGGTATGAAGCTTTTAAAAGCAGAAAGGCTACCTTCCGGAAGATATCACTTTGAGATTGAAGATTTAAATCAAGCTGCAGATTCAATAAAGTTTGAGTTTATAAATAGTGACTTTATGAAGTTTGATAATAATCTTAAAATGCTCAAAAAAATGATTTACTCTTAATACTCTTTAAAAAGTATTAATAAAGTCTAAAAATCTACTAATATTCTTCATAAGAGGTAACTTACATGTTAGAAAACATGAGCATTTTTGCAAAAAAAGCAAAAAATAAAATTTTAGTTGCATTGTCTTTTTGTAAATCAAAACTTCCGTTCATAAATAAAAAAGAAGAAGTGGCGGTATTACCTTGTGTTGGTGATATAATAGAATGGGATGATGGTTATAGGTCAATAGTTACTTTTGTTAATTTAAAAGAAGGAACTGGCTTAATAATGAGGCACACTATAAATAAGGCAAATCACGCTGTTACAAATAGAGGTAGACTTAATAACATTATGGTTACTTCTGATGATGTTAATTGGCCTTTAAAAGAATGCAAACTAATAAGAGATGGATATGTTATATTTCCACAAAAACAGTGGAAGTTAAATTTTATAGTTTGGTTAAGTTCTAAGTTTTTACAATAGCTATTTCACATAGGAGATTAAAATGGCTTTTACATTACTTCCAATTAAACAACTTACCGTAAAAGGTAACGGTGCTGCAGAACTTTCATCTGCAGATCAAGCAGATAAGCTTGTAATTTATGACGAAAGCGCATCAGAAAACAAATACATCCAAGTTGGAAACCTTCTTTCTAACGCAATGCAAGACTTCTCTGAAGTTTACGTTATGGATTCTACTAACGCTGCTTCTTATACTTTTTCTGATTCTTCAGCTTCTGGTCTTTTGATCGAAGCAGATCAATTGGCAGATGCTTTAAGATTTATGGATCATCAGTCTCAAGGTATTAAGCTTCAAGCTGATACTTCAGATGATATAATAAGAATTACCGCTCTTGATGCATCTGCATCTCAAAAGGGTGTTGCTAGCTTTAACGCAACTCATTTTGCTGTAGCTTCTGGCGCAGTAGCTGCTGAGCCTATTTCTTTCTCTGACGGATCAACTGCTGGAGATATCAACCTTGCTGGTGCTGTAGTTATACAGGGAACTGCTAAAGAAGTTGAGTCTGCTCACGATGGTTCAGGAAGCTTCACTTTGGGTCTTCCTTCTGACGTTTTGATCGCAGGATCTATGGCAACTCCATCTATCAAGAATGGTGACGAGTCTTTAGTTATTTCTCTTGATGATGATGCTGCAGGCGGAAACGTTATCGTTAAAAATGGTCTTCAGGTAGAAGGTGATTCAATTTACTCTTCAACTGGCGAAGCTATTGCTTTCTCTGGCATTAATACTGTCATAAAGGGAGATCTTCAGGTTGACGGAACAACTACTACAATCAACTCTACAACTGTACAGGTTGATGACAAGAACATTCAGCTTGGTGACGGATCTGCTGCAGACGCTGCAATGGACGGAGCCGGACTTGACGTTGCTTCTTCAAGCGGAACTATTGCTTCTTGGTCATATGACCAGCCAAACGGGTACTGGGAATCTTCAGACTCAATGAACGTTGCTAGTGGCGAAGCTTACTACGTAAACAATACCTCTATGCTTAATATTGATGGTGCTGCAAAGGTTCAAGCCGCTGTAGCTGGAGAAGGTCTTGATCACGCAAGCGGAATCCTCAGTCTTGACTTTCCAGATCTTTCTGCTACCGCTACTTCTATTGCTGCTTCAGATCTTCTTTCCATTCACGATGGTTCTGCTCAAAAGAAAATTGCTTACTCTGATATACTTACAGCTTCTGCTGGCGCAGGTCTTGTAAGAAACGGAGCTGAGTTGGATCTTGACATAAGAAGAGCTGACAAAGTAGGAACTGATCTTTCTACAGCAGTAAGCATCTCTTTGTCTGACGCTTCTACAGTTTCTCTTGATGAAATGGATTTTGGAGTTCAAGCTTCTGATGATGCTTCAATCTTCTCTCAAGTTTTCGCTAACGGAATGCTTCTTAGAGGTGCTTTCGTAGCAGACATATCTAGCGTTCAAGCTGGTGAAGATGCAGACGTTTCAGCTGTTGCAGGTGGAACTATGGATTACATTTTCGATGCTGCTTCTGGAAAAGTATATTTCAAAGATGCAGACTTCAGCAACGCTGCTGATAAGCTTTCTTTGTTCATCGCTAAGTAATAACTTGTGATATTAGTGCGGGCAGCTAATTGGCTGCTCGCCATTTTTTTATTTTTTTTAGTTTTGTTTTTAATGGGGTGTTTTGTGGCTATAGCGAATATATCTAGACCAGTTTCTTTTAATATTGAAGAACAAAGATTTGAGCAAGAATATGTCGCAGTAGATCCACAATCTGGAGAAACTGAGTTAAGGACCAAAATAGTTGAAGATACAGAGTTTAGATATATAACTGAATCCTCAATAACCCAAACTCAAGCTTCTTTAATCATAGAAGATGTTTCGGATCAAATAATTCCCGAAAAATTAGTTTATGATACAAAGTATTATTATAGACCAAATTCTATATCTGTGTATTTTAACGGTTTAAATATAACAACAGAGATATCGCAAGTAGGTCCTTACTCATTTAGTCTTTCAAATGAATATACAAACTTAATACATACTAATGATAAATTATTAATTGTATATTTTAAACTAAATGGTTAAGTGATTGTTTTGCAGGTATAACTATGTCTCTAGGCAGCTATCCTTTGGGAGTAATGGTAAGAATTCCATTACAAGTAACTGAAGGTCACATACCGGCTGAGGCCGAGAATGTTAAGGTAGATAAGATCTACAAGCCAGATCTATCTCTAGTTGCTGGATTTCCTAAAAATATGAAAGTTTTAGACATTCAAAATTCGGTTTATTATTATGATTTAACTCCAACTCAACTGGGCAATTATGTTGTTATAATGTCGTTTGATGTTTCAAGTAGAAAATATTCCATTATAGAACATTTTTCGGTTCAAAATGTAAGTTCTTCTGGCGGACAGCTACCTGTAGGAAAGCCGAGTGCTTCTCCCGTAGTTGGAACTGCTACAAATCCTAGCGCGGAGGCACTATAATGGCTAATTTAAGATCAAGAGCTATAGTTGGAGAAAGAGTAATATTAAAAATACAATATTATAACTCAGTGGGTCTGGCTACAGATCCAGATTCAACCCCTGAAATAAGAATTAGAAACTCAAGGGGAGAAGTAGTCGTAAAAAGAACTTCAAATGGCGTAACAAGAGAAGATGTTGGTTTGTTTGTATATTATTACGATGTACAACAAGATGCAATTTTGGGCCTTTGGGAAGATTCCTGGGAAACTACTATAACCGGAATTCAACTTATAAACGATTTTTCTTTTTTAGTTTTGGATGAAGAAACTGATCAGGATATTACGGGGTCTGTAACCTTGGGTGATGACGTAGACTTTGACTTCTCTCAGCAAGAGTTAGAGGGAGTTAATATTCTTTTGAAATATTTAAAATGTAGGCTGAGATCTGAGGGTAAAAAGCCAAAAAGAGATCAGTTTGGAGCATTTATACAAGATGCTTATGGTGAAATTGTATATGAAGAATGCAATGTTTTCTCTGATGAAATTTTAGCTTGTTTTTTATGTCAAGCCCTATCTGAATTCAATATGGTTCCATTCTTTACAGCATATACTTTCGCTGATCCCTTGATAAAAACACTGTTCTCCTCCGCCATTGTAGAGGGAGCGTATGTTATTGGATTGGCATCTCAATCTTTAGTAGAAAAAGGAAGAGACTTTCAGATTTCGGACGGCGGAATATCATATCAGCCTCCTCAGCTTGGAGATTTTCTTTCTTCTCATTACGGTACATGGCTCAGCACTTACAGGGAAAGGCTTAAGTTCATTAAAAATAACATTAGACCTGGGCCAGTTGGATTTGGAACGTTTACAAACCTTGCATCTGGAGCGCCAGCGTTTACTAGACTGAGACATTTAAGAGCTAGGCGTATCATTTGATTAGTTTAAGATATTTTATTGGTATCATAATACAAAAAACATAATTTATGAGGATATTATGAGAACTCCAGAGGAATGCACCCTAAACTATTGCGGATATGAAAATCCAAAGTCAAAAGAAGAAATAGAGTTTGAGATATTAGGTCTTTTAAACTTAATAAAAACTGCAGAAGCAAGAATATCTCAATTAAAACAATCATCTTATCTAGCAGAATATGCTATTAATAAACAAGTATCTTCTATAGATAAAGCTTTTGAGGTAAAAAAAAATGATTCAGATAATAAAAGTTTCAAAAAAGAAAAAAACTATTAGAAAGTCTTTAAATATTATATCTGAAGCTAGAAAGCTTCTTAAAAAGGACAAAGTAGTAAAAGAAATTCTAAAAGATTATGGATATGAAAAATATATTATAGACGGAATTCCCATTTCCTTCTCTGACGAAATAGATGTGACAGCAAAAACAATTGACGGAAGAGTATATTTAAGCGAAGGATTAATGAGAAAAAACATGAATACTATAATGAGGTATTTGATTCACGAAATTGTACATGTTTTTCAACATGCGAAAAATGAAGGAAAAAAGCAGAAAGAATATAAAGAATATTTGGATGATCCCGACGAAAGAGAAGCCTTTTCTAGGCAGGTTCAGTTTCATGCAAGAACAAAGGGCGAGGACAAAGCTAAAAAATATGTAAGAGATTTACTTAATTTTCACAAAGTTAATCCCTCAAAAAAAGAAGATTTAGAGAACTCTCTGCTAAGTGGTTTGGCATAATATGTATTCTATAACCGGACAGGATCCTAGCGATGGAAGTAGTTTAAACCCTACAGACACCTTGATACTCTTCTCAATAGTCACAGAAGGCTTTTTGGACTCATCTAATCTTTATGTTGATATAAACTCTGAGTCTGCGATAAGTAAAGGTAACTTTGCGGATCGGTATGATGGCTTACAAAGCGAAATCATTATCGATGAAAATCTCACAACAATAACCATTCAAAGAAAAACATCTTTTGAGCTAGGAAAAAATATACCTGTATATGTTAGGATAATTGATAATGAAAATGGAACGTTTAATGGTTCATATTCATTTAACACAATTCCTAAAGAGCCAATTCTTTTATTCAGCAATATGACAGAAGGGAGAGTTGTTACTAGCGCAGAAGTCGTATTTTTTGAGTTTATAGATTTAATAGATGGAGTTGATCCTAACTCAATAATTTTTAAACTAAATGGTAAGGAAATAATTAAAAATGGAGTTATAGACTCTGAATTTTTAAATGCTGGGTCAAAAATTTCTCCCATAACAAATGGTTATTCTATAACTGTAGATCATCCAGAATTCTTTAGGAATGGGCTATATCAAGCTTTCTACCAAGTTTCAGATACATTAAATAATAATTTAATTGGGAAAGTTAACTATTCTATAGATTTAAAAAAAGTTATATATCCAGATTATTTCCCAGAGAGTAACTTTGTCGGATTTTACAAAGGCCTAGATACTGTTCAGAATTATGGAGACGGAACTACTTTAATTGTAACTTGGAGAAAGTTAATATCTAGAATCAAAAAGTCTGAAGTTTTTGCTTTGATTTATCACAATAAGGATCGATTAAAAGTTTTTGACGGCTTACCGAGTTATATTGCAACAAAAAGCGCAGCAAATGCCATATTAACGGGCTTTGAGACTGGAGACTCTATATACTTTGGAGTAAGATCTTTGGAAGCGTTTAAAGGTGTTTTAAATCTAACTGGAATGAACAAGATAAATGACGAAGTTTTTATCTTTCCTTCCAAAATAGAAATATCTTCAACTGTTCTTCCTAGTGACTTAATTATAAATGTAAATGATACATCTGGATATCCGGATGCTGGACTTCTTTTGCTGGGAAGCTCAGAGGTCGTAAAATACGAATCTGTTGATAGAAATAATAACAGATTTTTAATTCCTGCAAATGGTAGAGGTTTAAATAATACATCTAGAGGTGTTCATGTATCTGGCGACAATGTAGAATTATTTTACAAATGTCAAGACTCAAATTACAATGTTAGTGTAACAACAGTAACACATGTTGATGGCTACCAAACTGATAGGAAAATAAATAACGTAGGACTTGTAGTTACAGATTTTACAGATAATGATAAAAAGTTTTTTCAGGGTTTTGACTTTTGCGGATATCATCAAGCTAGACCAGACTTAACCCTCACAGGACAAGATGATTGTGGTACTTATCTTGGAGGAGAGTTTAATAAAACAAGAGGCTTTAATATTTACGACAGAATGTTAAATAGAGAAGAAGTACTTCTTGATCAGGTTGGAGAGCCAAGTATTTTGCTTAAAAGAATATGGAACGGAACAACTTGTGAATGTGTAGATATGAGATCTGTTCATCCAAAAATAAGATCTTGTGATAAGTGCTTCGGAACAGGATATGTAGGTGGGTATCAGCAATACCAAAACTTAAGAAGAAATGATAAAAGAGTTATGATGAGATTTAAAGAATCTCCAGAAGATCTTAACTTGGGATCTCACCAACATTTAAACCAGACGTTCGAGCCAAGCTGTTGGACTCTTCCTCAACCCGCCATTAGGGATAGAGATATTATCATTAGATTTGACTACACAAATGACTTGGAATTCTTTTATGAAGTTTTAGATGCAAGCAGAGAAAAGCTTGTATATAAGCATTTTGGTAGACAAAATTTAAGATTAAAAAGAATGGATAAAACAGATATAATTTACACCTTTAAATATCAATAGGAGATATTATGTGGATAAAAAACACCTCTGGAAAAAAAGATGCCATGCTTACATTTGCAACATTTTCTTTTTTAGTAGTAACATTAAATATTCTTCTTTCTACAATTTCTACTTTGTCAATAGGAGATAAAGTTTTTGAATTTAGATTGATGGATTCTGCAGCTATGGCAACGTATCTTGCTGCAACATTTAGTGCTTATGTAACAAGAAGATGGACTGATAAAAAATATATAGAGCCTGAAGAAGAAAAAAATGATTAATTTTTTTAAAAATATAAAAGATAAGGTATTTACATTTTTTTTAGCTGTAGCTGTATTCTTATCATTTATATTTTATTTTTTTAAGAAAACAAAAAGCATTGAAGATTTAGAAGAAGAAAAAAATAAAAAAGAAAAAGAAATTTTGGATAAAGAAAAAGATATATCATTTAATTCTGGAAAGATATCTTCTCTAAATGAAGTAAAAAATGATATAGAGTCTAATTCTAAAAAAGATATAATAGAACACATTGAATCTTCTTCAGAAGAAGCCCTTGATGAGTTTTTTGACAAAAGAGGATTTTAAAATGAAAAAAGAAAAAGAGTTAATTTTAAATCTTTTATCATATACGTCTGATAAAGATACTATAGAAAAAATAAAAAAAATTGCAAGTATATTTGATGAAAAAGATTATCTAGTTATTGACAAAGAAAAGTTTTTAGCTATAATTGATCCTAAAAGGGTGGTTGGCGATGCTGATATTGATGACATTTCTGTTTAACTTCTCTTTGGCTGGAGATTTAAAAGAAAAAGGATTTATTTTAGAAGAAGATTCTTATGTTTTTTCAATAGAAGAGGCAGAAAGGCTTAAGGCTAGAATTATTGAACTTGAATCTATTGAAATAGAGTTAAATTCTTTGAAAAAGATAAACATCATAAATGAAAAAACAATAGATATATACAAAATAAACGAGAGTCTCTTATCTGAGCAAATACAAAATCACAAATATATATCAGATATAAACGATGAGATAATAAAAAAATATAGCGATCAAAACAAATATAACGACCTTAAAACTGCTGGGTATTTTACGCTCGGAGTTTTAACTACAATAGGCTCTTTTTTGATTGCAGACCACATATCTGATTCGCTTATTAGCAATAATTAAACTAATAATTTTTTAGTTTACTGTAACATCAATATAAAAGAAAGTTTATGTCTAAATCAAAATATCCAAATAAAATAGATACGTCAATAGAACTTCCTACAGTAAGAGACAACATATTACAGGCAGGCTCTGAGGCTATCAATAGTCTTCGCTCCGCTATAATTCAGATAGAGAAGACTTTGGGCATAAACCCTCAAGGCGAAGCAACTCAAACTCTGGCTCAGAGGCTTGAAAGATCTCTTGACTTGAAGGGAAATATTAAAAAAGACTCTCTAAGCTTGGCTGGCCTAATTACTGGTCCAATATCAGATAAAGATGTATCTCAATCTGCTAAAATAAAAGAAGAAAAGATAGACTTAAACTATTCTACAAACTTTTTAAATACAAAGCTATCTGGAGCTATTTCAAAAATATCTGAATTTTCTGCTTTGATAAATGATATTTCCACAAAACTATCAATGCATATAGATCAAAATGCACAAGGAAGCCATCTTGCAAAGAATATAAATGTAGAAGAAATTACTGCTCTGCAGAATGCAGTTAGCTTTAAAGCATCTGAGTTTGATAATCTTCAAAATATTTTAAAAGGCATAATATCTGGCCATATAAATTACTCCGGGGAAAATATATCTGATGCCAATAATTCTCATACTGCAAATCAAATATATTATAATTCGACTAATTCAGGCATAAGTTCTTCTAACGTTCAAGATGCAATTACAGAAGCTGCATCTATATCGGAAGGGGTTCTTACTGATCATCAAGCTACTTTCCACTCTAATTGCGTTTTGTATAAAAGTTTTAAAAACTCTAATATAGCTAGAAAGCTGGCCCAAAGTGTAAGCGTTTCTTATTTAAAATACTCTTCGGCTTCAGATACCGATAAGACAAGAATATCTTTAAACACTCCTGTTGAAATTTTGGAATTAGAAGTCGGAGATCTTGTATTGTTGAATGATCTTTCGGAAAAATATATAATATATGATATAAAAAAATCTGGAAATCTTATATCATATGTTGATGTATATGGAAACATACTAACATCAAGCATTTCTTTGTCAACCGCAGACTTTGAAAAAAATATATTAAAAGAAAATTCTATATCATCATTTAGAGCTATGTCTTTAAATGATCCAAATTTAACTAGCAATTCAATCTTAAAGTTTGCTAACCCAGACTCTACACACATTGTCTCTGATTATGTTAAATATTCTGAAATAAATTCTTCTAACAAAGAAATAATTATAGAGGTAGATCAGGTAGATTATACTATAAACGTATATGACTCTTCTGCTTCAAACCAAACTATTGAGGTAATTTTAAATAAAATATCTGAACAAGTTTCTGAGAATAACATCCCTCTGACTTTCTTTAGATTAAATTTTAATGATGGTTCTAAAATTGGAATAGCTTATGATATTCCAAATACCGCAAATTCTTTGCATTATATAAAGATAAAAAGATCAGATGGAGCTATTGACTCTTTAGGTTTTTCAGAATATGAAGATATTTCAGTGTACGGAGATTATGATAACGCCTATGTTATAAACGGAGAGAAAAAATACTCTTTCTCTGAAAAATTAAATACAAAGAATATGACAATTGTAGATGGGACAAACCAACTGTCAGTATCTCAATCTGCATTTTCTCCTTTAGAGTTTAATGTAAAGAAAAATGATGTAATATATATTAAAAATTCATCTTCTAACGATGGAGCATACCTTGTTGAATCTGCTTCTGATGGAATTATAAATCTAAATTTAAAATCAGGACAAACTTTAAATTTAGAATCTTCTTTAGTAACTGACTTTATAATTTACAAGAACTCCATAGGTTTTCAAAACTTAAACTTTTCCAGACTTACATCTACGGGTTTTGGATCTGTTTTAATATCTGTATTTATGGATCAAGATAAGGAAATTAATTTTACAAATAATATAGAATATGAAAATATTCTTTTATTGACAGAAGGGCAACTGGGAATTTTAGACTATTCTGGAAACATATCTGGAGCTAGCTTAAACCTTACAGTTGATTTGGTAGATCCCTTGGACACAACAAAGGGTATTTTAATAAGACTTAACGATTATTCCTCTATAAAGTTTGTAGATGAATCTGATATTTACTTCAGGCTTTACTCAGACAAAAAAGACTTGGAAGTTTTGTTTTATTTAAAAAGCGCTCAGTCCATAGCAAGCTCTATATCTGGGTCCGGTTCCAAAACTATAGCTATAGAGCCGACATCCTCAATTCCTGAAAATGTTTTATTGTTAGGAAACTTTAACTATGATAGCTTTACTGGAAATATTACCGGGTCATCTCTTTTTAAACCCTTGTTTAAGGCCCCAAGAGGCTCTGTATCCTTGGAAGATTTGTCTCAAGATGCAGTTGATGCTTTATCCGTAATTCCATTTAAAGACTCAAGGTACAACGGAGTCGTTTTTGGAATAGAAATATCTAACCCTTTAAAAAGCTCAAATGGCTTTTACTCTTTTGATGTAACGGCAGGTGTTTGTTATGTTCAAGGAAAAAGAATAACCATAAAAGAATCAAAGTCTATAGAGACAGATATTTTAGCTTCTGCTAGTACGGACAAAATTTTTATCGCAGTAGATTCTAATGGAACAATACTATTTAGAGAGTGCTTACCTAGTTGTACATCTCCTTTTAGCACAAAAGAATATTGTGTTTTATCTACGATAGAGTTTAATGTAAATAATATTTTAGCATTTGACTTAAGATTGTTTATAGATAATCTTGACTTAAAAATTCTTAATGATATAAAAGTTAGCAATGAAGTTGGAGCCGGACACTTTAGCTCTATAAATAAAGCAATTGCTTATGCAAAAAGATTTTCTGAAATATTTAAAAACTCAAAAACTCCGACAATAAGCTTAAAATCCGGAGAATATAACGTTGCCATAACTCATAGTGTTGATTCTACAAACCAGTTCTCAACATCCGCATTTGATAAAATAACAGAAGAAGGTGTTTGGTTAGATTTTCCCGTAACTATAAAAGGAGAGGGCGAATCTACAATTCTAAATTTTACAAATATTTGGACAGATACAGCGTCTGATAATAAGTATACAAATAAAGAAAACAGAGGGGCTATATATATAGCAGGACCTGGGCAGACAACTCTTCCTTCTAACCCAGGATTCTCAAGAATATCTTCTGGAAAAATAACAATTAAAGATTTAAAATTAAAAAATTCAAGAATATACGTTATAGATCCAATTATAGAATCTGGTGGAGATAAAATAGAGGTATCCTATGAAATTTCAAACGTTACATTTGACGGAAATCCCGATTCTGGAACCCCTACTGAGTTTGATAGATACTGTGTTTATTTAAAAGAACTAAACTCTTCTACTCTTTTGAAAGGGAATTTAAAAATAAACAATTCAAGCTTCCAAAAAACATCTATATTTCTTGAAGGTCAGAATTCGGATTTTAGAAATATAAATGTTGTAGAAAATGATTTCTACTGTTTAGATGTATCAAAGGAAGCTTTGATATCTCAGAATGATACAACGTCTTTAATTATTGGTCCGGACGAAGGTACTCAAATCTATATTTATGGAAACGCTCACAGAACAACAGATGTTGCATCTTCTCAAAGAATAGCAGCAGGGTATTCTTCTCCTTTATCTACAACTCCATTAATTGCAAATCTTTGGACTAGCATTTTCTCTTCTGATTTCAGAGTAAGAGGCAGTTTGAGGGTGTCTGAGAATATTATTGGAGATTATATTGACATTACAGATTCTTCTTCTACAAGCACTATTGATGGCGATGAAATATATCTAAGCAATGCTTCTGCTTCAACTGGAGTAGTTGTAAGATCAGACCTTCAAGTTGATGGCGACCTTCAAACAAACGGATCTGTATTGGGAAGGGATTATGCAAATGTTCAATTTTCTTTAAAATCTACAGGAACTTTTACAGTTGGAGACTTAAACTATACTTCTTTGATATCTGTTGGAGGAGGAACTCTTGCTGCCGCGATTTCATCTACAGATGTAAATAATGTTTTGAATGTTCCTTATGATGCTGGAATAAAAAAAGTCATGTTAAGAAACTTCTCTGGTAGCTCAACTGGAGGTTTTTTAAAAATATATAAAATTGACAGTGGTTTAGATACTACTGTAGATACAAATTATACTTTAGTTGATCAAAGCGTAATTATAATCGGAGCATATGGCGTTAGCAATAATACAATAAGTGATTCGATTTTAATTGATGCTGGAGACTCTATAATATTTGTCTTTGAACAAACAACTGGAGCTTCACCGCAGTTGTTTGCAAATGCAATAATGATGTATGATATAACATAAAAGGTTTACAATGTCTAAGTCAAAATATCCAAGTAAAATAGATACTTCCATAGAGATACCTATGGTAAGAGATAATGTTACTCAGGTTACATCTGAAGTTTTCAACTCTCTCAGATCAGCGGTAATTCAGATTGAAAAAACATTGGGGATAAACCCTCAAGGATCTCCTTCTGAAACTGTATCATCAAGACTTGAAAAGTCCTTAGATTTGTTGGGAAATATAAGAAAAGATGCTTTAAACTTAGCTGGAGTTTTAACTGGGCCTATCACAGATAAGGATGTATCTCAATCTGCAAAAATAAAAGAAGAAAAAATAGATTTAAATTATTCAACTAATTTCTTAAACACAAAAGTTTCGTCATTAAAGACAGAACTAGAATCTTTTTCTTTATCTATAAATGATTTAATTGCAAAAATATCTATACATCTAAATAAAGACTCTTTAAATCAGCATAAAGCCAAGCAAATAGACATAGAGTCTGCTACGCCTATACCTTCCTCAAACTCATTCTCTTCGTTAATATCGGAGTCTTTACAAGAGTGCTTCGAAAGATTGGTAAATTCTCATATTTTATTTAATGGTCTAGCAACATCTGAGACAAACAACTCTCACTATGCAAAACAGATATACTTTGACAATTCAGAAATAACAAATATAACAGAGTTTTCAAACGTTCAAGATGCCATAAACGACATAGGGGTTTCCGCTTTAAATGGTTCTTTAATTTCAAACTTAAATACAACTACAAATGGAGTTATTAGATCTGGAAAAGTTAGCAATCCTAAAGACAATCAAGATGGCATCGTTCTAATAAACTCAACCCCAGTATCAATAACTAGTCCAACTATATCTAGCGAAACAAAGATTTTCTTCAATACTCCTCAAACAAATCTTGATGTATCTCTATATGATATATTTATTTTATCTGGATCTGATAACAATGATGATAATAAATACTATCTTATACAAGAAGTAGAGCTAAATTCTAACTCTGAAATAATATCTATAATAATATTTGGAGGACCAAAAGAAGAGGATAACCAAGGTTTATCTGGAATTGTAATAAAAAATAACTATATTAACTATAACAAAGTAGGACTTTCCTGCTCTGTTAGACCAAGATACAATAAGTCAAATACTCCCTTCATATTTTCAAATAATCCTAACTCTGCAACAGTTACCTCAAGGGGATTTGACGCATCTCTTTTGACTGCAACATCTTCTACAATAAATATTACCTTAGATGGATCAAACTCTTTTGATATAGATCTTTATAATTCTGGATATACAACTCAGACTATAGATACAGCTGTTTTTAAAATAAATTCTTATTCCGTTGAAAACAAACTACAAATTCAAGCCTTTGTTACCACTTCAAATAATTGTTTTGAAATATCTATTTCAAACGTTATACCTAACTTTTCAGGTGATGATAAAAATAGAACTATAAAAATAACGGATGGATCTTCCAACAATGGTATAACTGAGTCTGGATTTTCTTATGTTAAAGATATAGAGTTTTTCCCAACTGGATCTAATTCAATAAACACAAATGGAAAAATATTAGATTCTGCGTATGATGAAACCGTAATAACAAATAATGTTTTAAGATCTTTTATAAATACAAATAAAATAATATCCCAAAGTCAAAACCTATATTCATTCGGAATAAGAAGAGGGGACTTAATTGTAACAGAAGGATTTTCTGATCCGTCAAATAATGGTACTTTTACAATTGGAAGCATTACAGACACAGAGATCACTTTAGATCACAGCACATTTCTTTTTTCAGAAAATTCAAATGAAAACGTTAAATTTATCATATTAAAGTCTACGATTGATCTGACAGACTTTACATTTTCCGAAGTACCTGGACCAAATTCTTTTGCTCTTTTAGATTTATTTTATTTAGATAGAAGATCTTATTCTTCTAAAAGGCTAGAGTATGAAGGAATTGTTACAAACTCTGGATTCTCAATAATTGCAACAAATGTCTCAAAAGACTATATATTAAAAAATCAAACTGCATCCATTACAGTTGATACAAATAAAAACGCATCGTTGACTGGCCCAAACGGGTTTTCCGGTGAACCTGTATCTGTAAAAGCAAGCGGTGTTTACAAAGTATTTTCATCTGATAAGCTGTCTTTTGTGGAAGTAAAAGTTGTTTCTGGGTCTGCAACAACCCTAACCTCTTCTATAAATATGACCTTGTATGGTCACTCAGAACTTCCGAATAATTCATTATCAATAGGTAGAGCTGTATTTTCTTCGGAATTGGGATATATACTAGGGGATGACTCAGGGCTAGGGATACCTTCTATTTTAGATACAAGGCCTATAGGAGTTATATCTGAAAAAGAGATATCTGGATCATTTTTAGAAAAATATATAGAGTCATACAGGGGGGAAGCTAGAGCTTCAGGAATTATAAGGGGATGCTCTATATTTAATTTATCAATATCTGGATCAGATATAACTTTTGACATATCTTCAGGAGTATTTGCATCAGAGGGGATAAGAAGAGAGTTTGAGGGAATTGAAAGTAAAAAGTTTTCTTTTTCAAATAACTTTTACATATGTTTTGATAAAAACGGATGCTTGGTAGCCCAAGAAGAAACTCTTGATTTATTTGGCAATTTATCTTCCCCATTCAACCATCTTGAATTTATCCACATATCCTATGTAAATGTATCAAATTCAAGCGTAACAGACCTAAGGCTTTTTATAGATAATTTAGACTTAAAAACTTCTACAAAAATAATCGTCTCAAATAAAAAAGAATATGCTCACTTTAACAATGTATACTCCGCTGTAAAGTATGCAAAAATGTTATCAAAGATTTTAAGATCTGTTGAGATTCCAGAAGTATATATTTCATCTGGAGAATACGAAGTAAATGAAACTATAGAAATAGACTTCGATTTAAAAATAAAAGGAAATAAGACAAGCTCAGTTCTAAAGAGATCAGGAAACCTTCTTTTGGTCAATAATTTATCTGACGGATCTATATCTACAGACAAACCTATATTTCTAATTGGCAAACAAGATGCAACGTCAATTCCAGATATAGATAATGGAGTTTCAGTAGAAGATATTATTTTTAATTGTTCTATAACGAGCGGAGAAGTATCTAACTCTATTCTTATAACAGATGGAAGAAGCGATCATACATTTAGAGTTTCTGGTTGCAAATTTATCGGACCAACAGGAATATCTCAGAATTCTAGGCAGGAGCTTCCCATTTGTGTACAATTCAAAAATCAGTTTGGGTTTTTATTCAGCGCGTCTGGCGGAAATCTTATTATAAAAGATAATCATTTTATTAAGTGTGGTAATGAATCTGGTGGAATATTATGGTCTACTGCGGCTGCAGCTTCCGACTATAACAATATAATTATTCAAGGAAATATTATTGATTCTGCATCTCCAAACATATTAACCTCTTCTTTTGACTATGTTTACTTTATAGCCGATATAGATTTAGATTACACATCAAACACTATGAATCCTCTTTATACTTATAAAAATATAATTATTGTAGGTAACACCTATAACGAAGTTTAGAGTTGGAGTTAGTTTATGTCAAAAGAAGAAGTATCAGCAATAGAAGCAATATATCTTATATTAGAGTCAATGGAAAATTTAAAGAAGCAAGTAAACTTAATTGACCAGAGTGTAAAGATATTAAATAATAAAGTATATAATCTTAATTCTAGTATTGATAAGATAAGTATACCCACGACTTCCAGCTCTGCAAACTCTTCAGCAAAAAAAATAGAAAAAAAATCTTTTTCAGCACAACCAATGATTCCTGATGATCAAAAAGAAAGTCCAGGCTTAGTTCTTGGAAAGGTTAAAGTTTACGGGTATATTGTAAATGCTGATAGGGTTCCGATAGTTGGAGTTCAAGTAATTGTAAATTCCGGCTCTAGTAAAATTAGAGATTTGAAAACAAATAAAGATGGTTATTGGGAAGCAAGGTTACCTTCTGGAAAGTTTTCAATTGAGTATAGACATAAGGATTTTAAACCAATTTCTAGAGATATCAGCATTCCAAATAATGTAACTATTTACGAGGTAAGATGATGTTTTCTGTAAAAATTTTCAACTCAAAAGACAACAGAAGAAAAGGCTTTGCTAGGGCAATCTCAAAGGTTGTTAAATTCGTTAAAGATAATTCTGATGATGAGATGAAAATTCTTTCAGATAGTTCTTCATTTGAAGTTGTTTCTGGCGGTTCTTCTTACAATGAAGGTGATATTGTTACAGAATTGCTAATAAAAAAAACAATAGTGTTAAGTAAAAATGATTTTGAGGATGAGTCCAAAGTTATAAGTTATTTGCAAAAAATAGATAATTTTTGCAAAAAAGCTAATTCTATTTAGAGAGATATTATATGGGATCAGATGTTCAAAACCTTCCAGGAGTTTCTTTTAACTCTGATCATTTTGTTTACTCAAATTATTTCGTAGACAACCACATTGTTCAGCAATCAGCAGTTGTTCATCCTAAAAATTTAATTATTGATGCCTTAAGGCAGTATTTTGCAAGAGATAATGTATACACCTATCGTTACGATGAGTATGGATACCCTTTAACTCCAGATATAACTGGATTGGATGTAGATTCTCCGGAGACAACTAAGATTTTAATTTCAGATGTATATAGATATGAGGTTAAATTTTATCCTGCTATAGTTATAAAGTTTTCAGGAGGTTCTTATAAGCCTATATCTATGAATCAGAATGGAACTCTGAAATATAGAACAGATATTGTAGAGGATGCCTTTGGAGGGAGAAGGCAGGTTTCTACTCCTACTCACAGAGTTTATGCTGGAGCTTGGGATTTAAATTTTAATGTTGACATATTTTGCGAAAGTCATACAGAATTGCAAGAGCTTGTAGATATAACTACAATTTTATTGCAGTATAGTCTTTGGAATGATTTGAGAGCTAGCGGTTTATTTATAAAGACTCTTAGCTTCGGTGGCGAAAATGCAGAGCAATATGCTAATGATTATGTTTATAGTCAAAGCATTACTTTAAATTGTAGGTCGGAATGGAGAGTTGAAATTCCCATAGAAAGCATTGTAGAAAAAATTGTATTTAATATAGAATCAACAAAGACTCCATCTTTCGGCAAAACACAAGCTGATGTGGTGGGTTTAAAGTATCAAGATCTGCTTGAAATAACGGAAATTTAACTACTAATAAAAGAGAATTCAAATGAGTTTAAATATTATAAAAAATTCGGAGGCATTAAATGGCTAACATTCCTGGAGTGTCCGGTTATATACAACCCGGAGTATTTGCTAGAGATAGAGTTGTTTCTAGAGGGGTTTCTATACCTGGAGGGCTTAGAATCGCTACTATTATGGGATTCGGCTCTTCCGAAATTACTTTGGTAAGCTCTGCCAAAGGAGAAGGCCAAGATGGTGTTTTATCTCCAAACGGTGCTGCTAAAAATGGAAGATTTTTCTTAATTCCAGGTGCGCCTCTTCAAGAGGGTAGAACTAAAGTTTTCTTAAATGGATCTGAGTTGTTGGGATTGGAGGGGACTTTTACCTCTTCAGATGAAATCCCTGCTGGATATGACTTTAAATTAGACCCATCTACAGGATACTTAGGCCTTCAGAGTGCTAGTATTAAAGATCAAGATGGAAAGGGTTATTCTGCTGCAAGTACAAATATTGGAACTGGAG
>Ga0181373_1000126_pt1 | contig 19959 bp, 21 predicted proteins | sample LowvirmetaG_3_FD_130159 | JGI IMG/M metagenome (GOLD analysis project Ga0181373, IMG submission 130159) | Marine viral communities from the Subarctic Pacific Ocean - Lowphox_09 viral metaG | ecosystem: Environmental > Aquatic > Marine > Oceanic | place: Subarctic Pacific Ocean | collected... | reverse complement strand
TTAACTTAAGCAAATTCCAAAAGAATTTACCCCAGCCTAAATAATCTTTAGGTCCTGTTAATATTAAGAGATAAGCGCCTGGTCCAACTTGTTCAATTTCTGGAAAGAGATAATCACTTACACCTAAATCAAAGAAAGTTTTATCATAGTCTTTTAATTGCATCAAAACATAGCCTTCATGCAAATCGGTTCTCTCCATCATTTCTTCTGGTAAATTTATGACTGTGTAAATTCTGCCAATCCAATCAACTCTAAAATTATCTTTTTCTAAAGTTTCAGTTGATGATTTAGCAATCTTTCTTATTCTGCGCCAAATTTTTATTTCTAAAAATAGTTCTCTAAAGTATTTAAACATAGTTTTTTGTTTTGGTTAACTATTTCCTTGATATTATGTATCGGACTCAACGGAAAATAATGGAAGTGTTTCAAGCTGTTTCTTAACAATTTTTCTCCCTCTGAAGATTCTATTCTTAACAGTTTGTAAACTAACATCCTTTTCTTCTTGGCCCATCATATCCAGGATATCGTTATATGATTTATTATTTAGGAATCTTTCTACCATATATTTTTTATACATAGGAGGTAGATTCGTTATTGCTTCTTTTACCAAACGGTCTCTTTCTTCTATTTCATGTTCCTCTTCCCAGTGATCATGTTCAGTTACTTGTTCTTCACCATCAAATAAAGGATTAGAACTTTGAAATACAAACCCAGATCCACTAGCTTCTACTCCTTTATCAGCGAAGACATTTAAGCTTACCTTTTTATTTCTTGTCATTATGACTCCCATACATTCATTGTATGCAATTCGGTATGCCCACGTTGTAATTTGGTAATCAGGATTGAATTGATCTATTTTAAAATAAACCTTTGTTAAAGTATTAGAAACAACATCATCAGTTGCGTCCCAGTCCTTTAAGATACCGTAAACATAATTACGAATACCTGGTCTCATTTTCTCATATAGTTCTTTAAACACTTTCTCATTCTTAGTGTTTTTAAATTCTAATGCTAATTCTTTGTAAGTTCTTTTAGAGTTCTTCATTGATAAAATCTTTTAAGGTTGAAATTTTGATTGGTTTGAAACCCCAATGATCTGTGCAGATATTCACTCGTCTTTCTGCTTTCAAATCGGTAAGGTTATTAAATAATGAATGACCATGAATATGTAATGTTCCTGATTCTTTACCGCCCCAATCACGTAGAGGGTAATGGCTCATAACAACATCATGCATCGGTAGTGTTAATATTTGATCTTCAATTATAGTAACGTTAGGAAACTTTTCATATACATCTAATAAAGCATCATCGTCAGGGCCTAAGATAAAAAAGATTTTACCTTTAAGACTACCTAATATTGATTCCGCTGTATGTGGATCCCATGCGAAATTTCCTAGGTGAAAAACCACGTCGTTTTTCTTAACCTTTTTGTTCCAAGATTTAATTATGTGGCTGTTCATTTCAGCAATATCGGTAAAATCGTGTCGTTGTTTAGAGATATGTAAAACATGTTCTCTGCCAAACCATGTATCCGATGTCACATAAAAATCTTTGAGTTTTTGAGGGTTGTTTTCCATAATTTAATTTCAGTTAAATAATAATAAGTTTTGAATGTTTCTGAAAGAAAAAATTCAAAATTATTTAGGTAGAAGAGATTTCTTGTACTCTTTTGGGTAATCGGTTTTAATATGACTATTATAGGACTCTTTTATTTTGTCAATAAATTCCCTATCTTCCTTTGCAATTTTCTTATCGTAAAAATCTTCATGAATAGCTTCATACACTGATACGAGAGAATTGGATCCTAAACCACTACTTGCATTTGCTTCAATTAATGATAAACCTTCATTCTTTGTCGAAAAGAAATCTAATGAGTATACGTCTAATTTTACTTTATCATTAAATGTTTTTGCCATTTCCATAAGCTCCTTCTTAAAAGGTATGTTATCTTTTTGTTCAATATAAACAAATGAAAGTTTTTCATCTCTGCTTTTTGTCTCTATACTCTTGTCATCTTTAATGATAGGTACTCTTTCGTAAACAATAGCAAGTTTATCCTTTACGAATAAACCACGGTATTCTCTATCAAAGTTTACAAATTCACTAAAGAGATCAAATTTACCTTTGGACTTTTTAAGATCATCGATAGTTTCAAACTTTTCAATACCTATACCACTCATACCTTCCGCAGGTTTTGCTATTATTGGAAATTTAAGTTTTTCTGCTTCTTTGATATTAAACACAGTCTTAGGTGTTAAATCTGTTCCTTCTAAAGCTTTATGAAATATTACTTTATCTCCAGATTTTTTCTGTTCTTCTGGTTTATTGTAAACTACATTATTATGTTCTTTGATGTATTCATTAATAAAAACAGAAGACTTTCCGCTTTTTCCACCGTAATATAAAATTGGTTTATCAGGATTTAAAATTTCTTTTAATTTACTAAAGTCGGTATACTTGCCATTTTTCATTAGAATGTGCTCTTCGTAAAATCTTTCGTTAGCATCTTCTGTAAGTTTTACAAGAGCCTTATTATCTGTGTAAGATTTAACTGGAGTTAGTCTAAGAAATTGTACCTTTTTATTTAAGGATTCAAAACCTTCATTAACAAATTGACAAAAATTCTTTAATTGCATACAATAGTGTTATTTTCCTTATTATATATAAGGTCATCAAAAGTACCGTTTACTGCATCAATGATCCAACCAATTAATCTATCGTTATGAAAATCATGTCTAAGCTTTTTTGTTCCATTGTCAATTTCTTTACATAAATAATTTACAGCAGGATGAGTCTCACTATTATTATTTACTAAGTTTTCATGTAAAGAAGGAAACCCGTTTTCAAAGAACTTTTCATTTAACATTTCTTTTACCAAATTAAAGTGTCTTTCATATAAATGTATTGAGTGTACAATATGCGTATATGATCCTAGTTCTAAATTAGGATAATGTTTTTCTTTTAATAAGTTTAACATCTGTTGCTGCAATAAACAGAAGAATGCAATGTCAGTAGGTGTACCTAAGATAAGATCGTTAGATCTCATATCCACAGTAAAGTTTAATTTATTATCTCTTATTTGAAACAGCCCGGTTAAAGTACAAACAAAATCTTTATTTGTAGAAATCTGATGTTTAGGCATATTAAAATGCATCAGAGCTTGCCTTGTATCTTTGTCATTTACTAAAGAATTAAAAGCCCACTCCCATTGTGTATGACCGTGTTCATTCTTTTCAGTAAATAATAAATTGCCGTATGCTGAATTTACAGTACCGTCACCGTTTTCAATATTTCTCCAAAACTTTGCAAACTTTTCAATAAAATTAACATCGTTTCTACCAGAGAAATACCATAGGAGTTCAGCACCAATGTATTTAAGTTGACTACTTCTTCGGCTGTTTACGTAAAGCGGATAAGTAGGATCGTTAATTACTAATGCTGCATTTGTTACTTCTTTGATTTTCATACCTCTTGGTGATGATTCAAATTCTGGGTTTTTATATACATCTTTAAGTACTCTTTCATAAACCTCAGCGAAAGTTTCTCCGTTATATGTTCTCATTCTTATTATGTTTTTTAAGTGTTCTTGTCTTAGCTTCTTCCCACCTATCTCTTACTTCTCTATAACGCCATACCGGTTCATCTCTTAATGATGATAACTCTTTTTCAAAAATTTTCATAAGATTAAGGTTTGTCATTAACTCGTGAATTTCGTAGTATAGATCTTCGTATGCCATTTTTATTTAAATAAATTTAATTGATTGTCCGGTAACACCGGTTGGTTTGCTTCTAAAATAAATTGCTTAATTACATTAGATACTTCTTCGATACTCATCTTACCAATATCTAATAACAATTTATTTTTTATTGTACTTTTTCTATGAGCACGAACAAAACCATCAATCTCACCCTTTACTTCTTCTTCGTTTTTGTAAAATGATTTACCATCATCTCTTTTAAGAATTAGAGAAGGATCTGTTACGAGTGTTATGAGATATAAATCTTGTCTTAAAAACTCAGTATACTTTTTTTCAATATCAAAAATGTAATCGCCTAGGTATCCACGATAGAGTGGACTATATACAGACTCACCTAGATGAGACCTGTTAAAGATATAATTAATACCATTAGGTGCAGACTTCATAATGTTAAACATTTCATCGTACATCTTAATTGAATACTCTTTATGTTTTTTCTTATCTTCTTTGAAAGGCAGATTAAAATAATGAAACATATGAAAACATTCATCAGAAAAGTTTTTAATGATTTGTTTTACTTGTGTATCTTTACCTGTATTATCAGGACCTTCTATAATTATGAACTTATTCATTTTTTATTATTATACTTATTTTTTGTTAAAAGTTTGGATTGTCAATTTTAATATCATAATCTGTAAAATCTTTAAAATCTTGACTATCACTATACATTCTCCGTTCTATAGTATCGTTCTTATCTCCTCTTTGAGATAACCTAGCTGCTCTTGTAGTAGTAGGAATATCTAAATACATTATAGTACAATTTTTTCTATCAACCGATTGAATATGCGATACTCCCTTAGGTGTCATAATAAACAAATTACATTGTTCAAGAAACTGTTTCTTTGTTGTACCATAGAACCATCCATTAAATTCTACATACTCATACCAAATTCCATTTTCAATGCCTTCTTGAAATTCAGATTCTTCCATGAAATAATAATCTTCACCATCAACTTCACCATCTCTACGAGGCCTTGTTGTATAAGAAACTCCATAATTAAAACCTCTACCTTGTAGGATCTTTCTCATGTGATCTTTTCCTGCGGCAGCCTTACCTACCAAGATTACTTTATTCATCTTCTCCTACTTCAAAGGTATCAACTAATGTTTCTAAACAATCATTAGCTTCGGCTAATAATTTTGTCTGCTCTACCATTTCATCAATGATTTGAGGATGTTCACCAATACCTACTGAGTTTGTAAAGTAAACTGAAAGGGTTGCTATTGCTTTTTGTCTCTGTGCTTCAAATTGAGCCTTAAGTGCGTCGTACATTAAATTCTGTTTCATATTATTCTGTAATTAATTGTGTGTATTCGTAATTATTTCTAATGTTTTCAATAAAGTATTTACCGGTTGATTCCGCTGTACAAAAATCTTCATATACTTTTGCATCAACATTTTCGTATTCGTAAACTTGACCACCGTTAAATTTAACCTTTAAAGTATTCTTCGTAAAGTCATAGAAACATTTTTCTATCATCGAAGAATCAAAATTGCTCTCGTGTGTTGTAATCATAATTTTTGGTTTATTTTTATACTTAAGTTTTTGTAATTTGTTTTAATCTTCTCTACCATATTTATCATCTAATCTCACTATGTCATCTTCACCAAAATAAGTACCTGTCTGAACTTCGATAAATTCTATTGTTTCATCTGTTTCATTCCAAGCTCTATGTTTTGTACCTAATGGAATTTTAATGGTTTGACCTGCTTCTCTAAAACTTGTCATACCATCTAGCATAATACTTAAATTGCCTTTAATTATTGTCCAGGTTTCCCTTCTCTTTGTATGATATTGGTAAGATAACATACCTCCAGGTTTGACAGTTATTTTTTTAACTTTACAGTTGTCGTTCTCAAATAGGATATCATATCTACCCCATGGTCTTTCGTTTTCTTCCAATTTAAATTGCCTTTTTAAGTGTTAGTAAATCAGTAACATACATATCTTTATGATCTGTTGCCTTTAGTGTTTTGAGTGCTATTTTACACCCTTTCATTTCTTCTAATAATTTTTGATATCTTTCTTTTGTTAAAGATTGGATTGCCATCGTTAAAAGATAATCATAAGATCCATTTACGGTATCATAATCATTAGTTTCTAAATATTTAATGATCTTTTCTTTAGGTACATTATTTATTATTAGTCTTAATTCAATAATATCTTTAATAAACCTAGCCTTATTGCTTATTAAAGCAAGGTGTTTTTCTGTTTTATCAATTAAGTATTTTTTTCTTATTTCATACCACCCTAATCTTACACATACAAAATGTTTGACTATATCTTCTACTTTATCAAATATTTTAAGTTTTCCATTTTCATCAATAGTTGTAAGATTTTCAGTTTCTTGCGATTTAAGTTTTAATGTACTTTTTAATTTATCCTTTGTAATTAAATCTTTTAATATTGCTCTACCAAATTTTAAAATGTATTCAATTTTTTCTGATGAATTATCTTCGTATGATTGGATCCATTTCTTTTCGACTAACTTATTTAAAATCTCTTCGTACTTTTCATAAGTATAGTGTGGAGGAATTTCTGTTATCTTTACTGTTGTGGTATTTACAATTTCCAATTCACCTTCAATTTTCCATGTCTTAGGATTATCAGGATGTCTTTCAAATATTCCATCAAAACCTTCAATCCAAGGTGGAAGTTTTGGCATTCTCTTTTCTTGTAAAACAGAAAGACATGCATTAATTATAGTTTTAGGATTACGATTTAATATGTTTGTTGCAAAACCTACTGCTATACCAGATGAACCATTTAAAATTACAGTCGGTACGATTGGTAAAAAGTATTCAGGTTCTATTTGTTGACCTTCTTCTATTTTATTTTTAAGTAATTCAAAATCTTGATAAATTAACCTGAAGTTAGGATGTAGTTTTGCACTTATGTATCGAGGCGCTCCAGCAGATGGAGATCGTAAAGAACCAAATTGACCTATACCATCCAAAAGAGGTAATGAATTTTTAAACCTTTGTGCCATAGTTACCATTGCGCCTTCTAAAGAAGTATTACCATGATGATAAAAAGCATCTGCTGCAACTCTACCACCTAATTGGAAAAGCTTCATTGGTTTTTCTTTGCCAGTTTTCCAAATCTTATTTGCGACAAATACTACCTTTCTTTGTGTAGGCTTAAGTCCATCGATAACATTAGGTATTGCTCTATTTTCAACAACATACTTAGCATATTCTAAATACTCTTTGTCAAAAAAATCTGTTACTGTTCTTTTTGTTTCCATTTAAAATAATGATTTATTCGATATTTTAATATCTCCTTCAGTATTCTCACCTAGGATTTTCTTTTTTCTTGGTTCTGAGTCACCACTGAACCAGATCTTTAATGTTTGTATAAAATTATTATCCTTAGTTAGAATGAAGGTTCTAGGGTCTCTAATGATTTCTTTGTATTCAGCATCTTCCAATGCAGCCAAACCTTTCTTGTATTCTACATTCCATTTGGATAAACTTTTTTCTTTACTTTCCCATTCTTTATACTCTTCTTCTGTATAAAATTCTAAAGTTTTCTTACCTTGTTTTGCAACCATAAGAGGTGTTTCAACTTTACAAATAATACCGCGTTCAAATAATTCTGGCCAATACTTACCTAAGAAATTAATTAACAATGCTGCTATTGAATTTCCATCAACATCCGCATCAGTATAAAGTAATATTTTGCCATACCTAAGATCATTAGGTTCATGCCCTATCTTTAATCCCATGGCAGCCATTAGAGATTGTACTTCTTTATTTTGTACCACCTTTGCTGCTGTCATACCACTTACATTAATAAATTTACCTCTTAGCGGAAAGGCTCCTTGTGTTTGTGGATCTCTATATCTTCTAAATGCAGATGATGCAGAATCACCTTCAAATATTGCAAGAGTACATTTACTCCTATCTCCTCTTTTCTTTGCATCAATAAGTTTAAGTACTTTTGATTTATCTAAGTTCTTATTTAATTTTCTAAGCTTAGCTCTTTCTTCTGCTGCTTGTTTTTTCTCTATCCAATCTAACACAGATTGAATAATCTCGGAATTTAAAACTTGCCTAATCACCTTATCACTTAAGGTATGGCTTGTTCCAAAATCAGAAGCTGCCGTAATTAACTTTTCTTTTGTTTGAGATGAAAATGATGGGTTAATTACCGTGCAGTTTACAAATAAGAATAAATGATTTGCTATTTCACTTGGCTTAACATCTACTCTATGCTTTCTTTTAATTGCAGTTCTTAACCAATTTACCACTTGCCAATAAACATAATTCACATGCGATCCACCATCCTTTGTTTCAACAGAATTTACAAATGATACAGCTTGATATCCTCGATCAGATAAACCAATTCCTATATCCCAGTTTTCAGATTTTTCAAACATTACAGTAGGTGTGTATTGTAATGCATATTCTTTAAAGTTTTTATACTTTATCTTCTGTCCATTAATTGTTAAATGTAAAGTTGGAGTAGATGCTGCAATATCACAGAGTCTCTTTTTCATCATTAAAAGACTTTCTGTATCAATACCTTTCATACCAAATCTTTCGTAATCTGGTAAATATGATATCTCTGTGTGATTAACTTTTGCGGCAGTTACTTTAGGTTTTGTTCTTTTAGACATATTGTCAGTAAAAGTTTGAACAAACCTTTTTTTACCATCACATGTTGAAATTGTAAATTCTTTACTGAAAATGTTAGTAAGGGTACTACCTACACCGTTTGTACCTACAACGATTCTATCTTCACTATCATCAAAATTACTTCCTGCCTTTAAATTACTAAAGATCATTTCTGGAATATACTGCTTATGTTCTTTGTGTATTTGAACAGGTATACCACCGTTGTCCTTTATTATTATTTTGTTATTTTCAATCTTAATATCAACCCATGTTAGTTTAGGATTTCTTTTGTGTTCATCCACAGAGTTTGATACGATTTCATCAAATAATTTTAAGAAAGCTGGATTGTAAGTTATTTCTTTGTAAATAAATTTATCTCCAGAAGGGATGTATAATTCTTCTGTTATGGGTACAATTGAACCAACATACATGCCTGGTCTTAATAGAACATGTTCAACGTCAGTTAATTTTTGATACCTTTTTTCTAAAGACTTACTCATTATTTTATTTTTATACTCAAGATTTATTAATTTGTTTAACATACATTCGAAGAAATCTAATTTCACTTGACATTTGTAGTGGATATTTTTTTTCGAAGTTAACTATCATGGTTTTTAAAGCAGGTATATGTAAAGGTTGGTTTTCTTTATTTCGTAATACTTTTACAAGATAAAAATAATCTTTTTCTATGTTCATTTGCTAGGTAGTGTTTTATTTTTTAATGGTGGAGGCGGCGGGATTCGAACCCGCGTCCAATAAGTATTCATAATAAACATTCTTACAGCTTAGGGTAAGTTTGCTTAAACTTCCAAAAACGGATAATGTATCTTAAAACTCTTAAGGTGGTTTACGATCAACAATATCATTTGCCTTTCACCTCTTATGCTTCGTTTAACATCTTAGTAACTTACAAGCATGCGACTCAGTTACATGATGTGCAGTGCTTACCTACTAGGCAGCCATTGCATACTCAGCGTTGTCAGCTAAGATTGATGGAAGGTCATCACCCGGTGCTGTGTTTAAAACTTCAATCATACTGTCAAAGCCAAAGCGCCCCCATATTTTCAAAGAACCTTTATATTTATATTATCTTCCTAACTTTTGTTTCAGAGACTTAAGTGCCTTTATTGCACTCAATGAGTTTTTAGCACCAATGTGGAATTCGATTGTTGCATTCTCTTCGTAGCAACGATACTCTTTCCAATCATAGATTGTAAAAACAGTCCCATCTTGTAATTCCATGTCCCATTCATATTGAACTTTATCATCCGGATCACCGTAGTTATGAGGTTCACCGTATGCTTCTGTTAAAGCTTCGACTGATGTGTAAATAGTTTGACCGTGGAAAGAAGTTCCTTCGGTTAATGTGTTTGGTGAATGTAGTTTTTCTGCGTTCATTTTAGGTAGTTTTAGTTTATATTTAAATATAATCAATTTAATTGGGATAAAAAAATTCTAGACCAATTATTTTTAAAAAGTTATTAACAATTTACAAGTTCTCTAACTTTTCTGATTGCATTCTCTCTTTAAGTTTCTTAGTGATAATTTTTGTCTCCTTTGAGAATTCTCCTTTTTCAATTATCCAATCTAAATAACGTTGATCAGTTTCGTATACTTTTTTGAAAGGTACACCTTTATGTTTTCCAAAGTTAAAAAGTATTTCACCATCTTGGAATTTATACTTTCTTGATAAGTCGACAATTTCACTTCTCTTATTTACTACCTCATCAATTTCTTTTACAGTATCAGGCATTTCAGAATAAAGTTCCTTTTGCTTATAGAAGATTTCCATCGTAGCTCTAATATCTACTTCTGCTCTGTGAGCACCTTCTAAAGTTTTACCTGTGTATTTTTTATATGCTGTTTCAAGATTCCTTGCTTCATATCTACTGTAAATAAGGAAAGGATCAATTACAGATCTTCCTCTATGATTAAAAACAATTCCTGCTTTCATTAGTTCTTCAACAAGAAACGGAATATCAAACCATAAAACATTATAGCCTCCTAAATCACAATCTCCAATAAAATCTGTTATGTCTTTTGCTACTTCTTTGAATGTAGGTGCATTCTTTAGCATTTCGGCAGATATGCCATGTTTGTCTTCAGCTTCAGGGTGGCTTGTAGCTCCGCAATCAGGCTGTACTAATGTTTGGTAAACTTCAGGATCCTTGCCTTCAATTTCCTTTACCATACATATTTCGATTATTCTATCACTCAGTGGATTGATACCGGTTGTTTCCAAATCAAACCATACTATTCCTTTGTTTTCCATTCTATTCTGTATTTAAATATTATACAAAGGTAGACGGAGTTTGTTTAATTTTTTGGATAAGTTTTTAATTTAAAAGTACAATCAAGATGTTCTACGAATTATACATCTATTTAACCTTCAGCTTAATTGATGCTATATCATCAGGTAAACCTTCCATAGTTGATTGTAATGCTGATAGCGTACCTGCTATTTTATCAAGAGTTGCTTTAAGATCAGCGTTTCCACCGCCGCCACCTTTAGCAGCAGGAGCACCGCCTGTCGATGGCGCTTCGGTTTCTTCTTGTTCGTTAAGTCCAAAGAAGTCCTCTAGTCTTGTAAATACTTCACTTATCTTTTCTAATGCAGCATCAGTTCCATCACTTTCTCCCGCAAGAGTTATATTATGCATTAAGTCATTTGTTAAGGTTAACTTTTCTAGATCCATTGCATTAATGTTATCCTTAAGTTCACCCATACTCTTAGCGACCTTTTCAAAAGGATCTGCCTTTTCTGCAACTTCAGCTATGCCATCGAATACTTTAGCTAATAGATCAGAATTATTTTCAACAGTGAATACGTCAAAACCACCTAAGTTTGTTATTGCAGAAACAACGTCTATGATAAAGTCTGTGATAGGTTTGGTATCAGGATTGTCAGCTTCTGCGAATGCTTTAACTGCTGCACCAACACCAGATAAAATTCCACCAATACCTTGTACAGCATCAACACCTTCTCTAACTTGATCTGCTGTGTATCCTGTACCTGATGGATCAGAGAAGTACCCTCCATCAGAAGAAGCTCCAATAAATCCAAATACTCTCGAAACGGCGCCTAAAACATTAGAAATATTTACCATGATCTTACCACCTTCCTTTAAATCAGCATCAGGTATTTCTACTACATTTCCATCAGCGTCTTTAAACGACATATCAGCAAAAGCCTTAACACCTTCTGCTACGTTAACAAGTATACTTCCCATACCATTAACAGCCTGTATACCTTTTTGTACATCACTAGATCCAGAGGTAAACCAACCGTCATCGGTAACTGGATATTTTTTACCTATTTCGCCAAAGGCTGCTGCAACTACTGAAATTACTTTACCTGCATTATCAATTGCTGCTGCCTGTATCTTATCGTCAATCTTAACAACTTTACCGTTAAGGTCTTTATACTCCATTTTTGCAAAGGCAAGAACACCTTCTGCAACACTTACAAGAATTTCACCCATACCTGATACAGATTCAATCCCTCTCTTAACAGCATCAGGTGAATACATTTCTTTTCCATCTGGTCCTATAGCACCAGGGATATCTCCACCAAAGCCAAAGAAACTTCCTAGCCTAGAGCCTAAGCCTCCAGTTTTCTTTCCACCAATAGCACCGAATGCTTGTGATACTGTTGTAATAACAGCCGTTATATTTGCTGTTATTGCACTCAGATCTCCACCTTCAACCTGTTTAATTACATCGCTAAACCCTTTAATACCTTTTGCAATTAATATCATTGCATTACCTGCCTTAATTAAAGCAGGAGCAGATGCATACATTTTTGCAACTTGTAATGTAGGAATATCGAAAGCGTCAGCAATACCTGCCATTAAGAATTCAAAATAACTTCCTGGTCTATCAGCCGAGAAAAAGCTTTCTACTATAAAGGTAGGGTGTTTCTCGAATAATTTCTGAACGCCAGCCTCAGCATACATACTACCGAATGCTTTAATTCCTTTAGACATTGTTAATAATGCAACAGAACCTAAAATTAAAGCAGGTGCACCAAGTAACATTCCAGCAACAGTCAGTGGGTTAATCGAAAGACCTGCTGCTATATTATCTAATAGTTGTTCAAATTTAAGTATTTTTCCACCAAAGAAGCCAGTTTCTCCAGTATCATCAAATAAGCCATTCTTATCGGCTGATTTATATGCCTTTCCAAATAATACAATTCCTAACGATAATACGGATAATGCTATACCACCTAATAATAAAGCAGGGGCGCCAAGTAAAATCCCAGCAACAGTGAATGGGTTAATTGATAGACCTGCTGCTATAGAATCTAACACTGCTTCAAATTTAAGTATTTTTCCACCAAAAATTCCTTTGTCTCCAGTATCATCCCACAATCCGACTTTATCTGCAACTTTATATCCTGCAGAGAATAGCAAAAGACCTACTCCTAATGCTACTAATGCAATACCTGCAATAATTAATGCGGGAGCAGCTAAGTAAATACCTATAGAAACCAAACCAACTGCCGCGAATGCTAAACCTATTCCAACTAACACTTTAGCCATTTTAGGCCCATCCTCTTCTAAATCTAATTGTTTAACCGCAAGATTAAATATGAGTAAACCAACTGATAACGATATTAATGCAATACCTGCCAAGATTAATGCAGGAGCAGCTAAGTAAATACCTATAGAAACCAAACCAACTGCTGCGAATGCTAATCCTACGCCCACAAGCACTGCTGCCATTTTAATGCCATCGTCCATTGTCATATTTTGTGTTGCAAGATTAAAGAGAAATACGCCTGCGGCTAATGATATTAATGCAATACCTGCAACACCTAATGCTATAGCACCCATAATAGCTTGAGTAGCAACTAGTCCAACGATAGCCATCGCCAATCCTACGCCTACTATAACAAGAGACATCATGAGTACGTCACTAATTTCTAACTGGCTGGCAACTAATGCAAATAAACCAAACCCTAATGAAAATGCAATTAAACCTACACCCATAAGAATTAACGTTATTGCGCCTTCTTCTACTTTATCGCCAAACATACCTAATAAAGCCACGGCACCTCCTATTAATAGAATAGTACCAACCATTACTAATAGTGTAACTGGGTTTTTTAATATGACCATTGAAGCTAATGTAAATACAAGAAGTCCTGCTCCAAATAATACTAACCCTAACCCTATACTACGTAATGCTTCACCGCCTTTGTCTATAGGTTTTTCAAATCTGCCAATAAGAGCAAATAATGAAGTAAACAATGCAACAGTAAGTAATATTACAGGCATGAAAAGTATTACAGGTATTATTAACAATGCTGATAATGCTAACTTTTTAACAAAGCTCCAAATTCCATCACCAATAGCCATAAGAGCATCGGTTCCTTCTGTAGTTTTCTTCTCGTCAAAGTTATTTAGTTTTTCACCCAACTGTTCCATAAAGTCTAAAAACTTATTAACAGTCTTTTTTGGTACCAGTGAAAATAAGAGTAAAGCTTTTGCCATATCTTTAGTACCAAGACCTAAGTCTTTTAGAGATATACCAGCTTTAGACTTTGCTACACCACCGCCACTCATATTTAAGGCGCTTGATATTGCACCGTTCTGACCTAATAGATCCATGAAATACATGCTCTGTAGTCTTAACTCTTGTAATATTTCTGCTTGAATAGAAAGCCCTGTGGTTGCCACTTGGACAACCACAGACATGCTCTCTTCTGTTTTTTGAGAATATTCCTCTATCTTTTTAAGAGGATTCATTAAATCGCCTAATGATACTGATGCCATTCAATTTAAATTTTTTATTAGCCTAGCCTAGGCATTCTCATAGAAGGCATTGATGGTGCTTTCATTTGAGACTGTGCTTGACGTTGCATTGAATTTATATTGTATTTATCAGTCGTTTCGCTAGTCTTCCTGTCTTCACCATCTTTTCTCTCCTTAAGCATATCGTTGTACATTTCTACCGTATATTCGTATTCGTAATATGGTAGCCTGTCCAACTCTGAAGGCTGAAGATGGAGCTTCTCCATCAACAGTACTCTAATCTTAAAGAAGTTCTCCAGAGATATCTGGAATAACGAAAAGAGATTTGATGCCGTCGGGAAATTCCAGGGGAGCTGACGCATAAGCATCGCTCCCCGAAATAGGTGTTTTTAGTTCAGGCTTAACTCCAACTTTCATGTTTTCCGCTAATCTAAATATTAATGAAAATTTACCAGCATCCCATCCTTGGAATTCTGTAATCGCAGAAAAAATATCTTTATCTCCCCAACCTCTCCATTCTCTCTGAATGTAAGGTAATATCTGTAAAGATGATCTATCCCATTTTTTACCTGCTTCTTCCTTTTTACGAATGTATCCGGTTATAGCTCTCATAACACCAATTGTTGGTGGTGCCATTCTAATAGTTCCATAAGATTTAGTCTGTATAGAAAAACATTTCCCTTCGTGGTCGTAGTATTTAGCAGTTAATTCATTCTCTTCTTGAAATTCAAAATTTGAAGTTTTTAATTCAATACTTTCAGGTCTATTTTTAATCATACTATCATCTCCTTCTACTTTCGTTACAGGAATCATTAGTTTTGCTTCACCTTCTTTAAATGTTAATTCACGAATTGATAAAATTAAATAAATTCTATCTTCTTCTAAAAGATCTTTATACGAACCTATACTCTTACCATATTTAATTTGAGTACACATTTGTAATATTCCATTTAGCTTTTCGTCAACATCTTTAATGTTATTTTCATCCATAGTAGAAAAATCTCTAATCTCTCCAACTCTTGCTGCTCTAATATGAATACTCAAATCTTCTCTATAGAATCTACCACCTGATGGTAAATTATCTAAATTAAATTCTAAGTACCCTTGTAAAGATTGCAATCTTTGAATTTCTGGATCATCTTGCCTTGTAATACCTCGACCTTTAGTTGGATCGACTTTACCTAAAGAAGATACTTTACCTTCTGGTGTTGTTTGTGTTTCGTCAGATGCATAAACATCTTGAACGTTATCCAAACCTTCTGCCTTATCGAATTCTCTTTTAAGGTTTTCTTCGTGTTCTTGATTTTTGTCGCTCATTTTAGTTTAATTTAATATTGATTTGATGTTTGAGTTACTATATGTTCTTTTATTAATTCCCTTACATATTTTGATATAGAGATGGGTTTTGCTCCACTTTCCATTGAATTACGTATAATTATACCATTCAAAGATTCCTCATCTTGTGGAGTGATTAACACTTGTAACTTTTTTGTTAATCTTCTTTTTTGCGGTAAACATTCTTCCATAGGTTCATTGTAACCATTTGTAGGATTGTCCGACTTATATTTTTTTATCCAATATTCAACGTCTGTTAAAACATCTTCTAATGCAGTGTCTTCATATTCTTTAATAACCTCTCTTTCAAAGTAATCTACACCAAAATCTTTGACTGCTCTTTTGATATATTTACCTGTTCCTAGATTATTAGGGTTGTCATTATGCGAGTATCCCACATAAACCTTCCCGTCTTTAGTGTTTGTGATTTTATATACTACCATTTTAGATTATTTATTCTATATTATATATTAGTGTTATGACAAAAAAATTGGGGATTGCTCCCCAATTCTTAAATTGTATTTTATTTAGTTAAATGATTAACTACCAGGTGTAGAGAATGCTTGTGTATGAGCCGATTTAGTATTCACCATTGCCTTAGCAGCATCAGCTTTTTTAGCCATAGAGGATACAGCTTCATGCACCTTATCACAAACTTCGTTCATATACCCTTCAGCGGTATGTTCTTCGTAGCCATCTTCTTCGTAGCATTTAGCTCCTTCTTTAATCATTTCTACCATTTCGTCAACACCGTATCCTTCTGACATTTTCTTTTGTATCATATCAGACGCAACTTGTGTAGCGACAGCAGCAATAGCTGGGTTTTCGTTAATAACTTCTTCATTAACGAAATCTTTAAATTTTAGTACCATAATTTTTATTTTGTTTTATTTAAATTAAGCACCTACGTTTTCGTCAACCCAGTGATCACAACGATAAGTCATTGTCAATTCAGCAGGATCTTGTGTTTCGTAGTTTAATTCATCAACCCAAGCAGGCTGTCCAGTTGGGAAACAATCTTTAATTGTAACTTTTCTGAAAATATCACCAGCACGGTTATATTGTACAATAATCATACTACCTACATAGTCCTTTTTCAAAGTCATTTCTCCGGTCAATGGATCGTAAATCAATTTGTACCAATTACGGAAAGTGTTGTAGATGTAGTTTTCATTTGCATCGTTAAGGTTTAATGTAAAGTTCATTGAAAGATCAACGAAAGTCTGAGATGGCATCCCAGCATATGATCTATCAGCAAACTTGTACTTTTGACCTACTGCTTCAACAGCAGGGTTTAAGTTATTTAAACCTCCAATTGTTCTAACGTGTTCAAGGATCAATCCTGTATCATCTCCATTTGGAGTAAATACTGTTACCTCAAACAAGTTAGGCTGTATTGGCTCGTATCTCTGTGTACTCGCTCTTGCTTGTGTAAAATGTGGTAAAGGCATAATTTATATTCTTTTTTTATATATTCCTATTCTTTTTCCTATGCGAAGTTACCTGCGCTTATTGCACCAGTTTTAAGAATTGTTGTTCTTTGTACAAGAATTTCCATTCCTCTTACAGGTTCGATATAAGTATCAAGTATACCAATGTTCTGATCTATAACTTCAGGCGTATTATTTGTTTCGTCCATTACGTTTTTGTAATCAAATACACCGTCATCATTTTGAACAGTTGATAGGAAGTTATCAGCTAGGGTTTTTATTTCTAATCTAGTTTGCGCAGTGTTAAACTCGAATAAATAGTTTTTCAAAATTGCCTCGATACCATCTTGGATGTAAATTACAACCTCTCTACAGTTAATTGAACTTAATGCAGATTTAATAGTCTGTTGTGCAGTTTTGTTTGCGAATATAGTAGGTCCTGTTCCACTTTGGAATACTATCGGATTCAATCCGAATGGCTCTAAATATTCTCTATCTTCTTTATCTAAGTTTGTTTCTAAACCAACTACTCCACTTCCGCCAACTACTCCTCTTCGAACTCCAGCCACTAATGACCAAGGTAAAGCAGTTGCGTATTTATCTATATAGTTGTTAGATACATATGCAGCAGGTGGAACGTTTATGTTTCTTCCAAGATCTCTTACAGTCATATAAGGGAAATAGAAGCAACCAAAACTTGATCCTTGCGTTATAGACGGCAGTGAGTATCTTACTGTTGGATTCAAACTTAAGTCTCCGCCTTCAGAAATAAATCTAGTCGAAAGAGCTCCAGTTGCATCAGTGAATTTAGGATCAGTGCTATCTTTAAAATCTTCAGCAGAAGGTGCATTCACAATTGCTAATGCATTTTTTCTGTCCTTACATAAACTAAAGTAAATTGCTTTTGAACCAGATTCGATACCATTACCGAAAGTATCTACTACATATCGGAAGTTAATAACATCTCTATCAGTTAACGCCTTTCTTAAATTAGTACCACTTAAAGTATCATTTAAGATTTCGTTTTGTCTGTCGTTAGTTCCATCCGGTACGCTATACCCTGATCTTAATGAAAACCCATCAAGAGTAAAGATATTTAAATTAGGTACCCATTCATCAATTGGATAGTAAAGTTCCACTGATGCGTTAGGTGTTGTCCTAACTAAGATTTCGCTTTGGCATTCAACTAACAATGCAGTTTCACCAGCTGGAATCGTAGGATAGTCAGCAGTTGTTACGCCACCAATAACAGAGTTAATTCTTGTTAACCTTGAGTGCCCGCTTATTGTACCGTCGTCATGTACTAGATAATTACCAACTGTAGCAGCTGTGTTAGGTGCTTTTATTAATACTTGGTTAGGGAATAATGCAGGCTCAGTAGTTGAACTAGCGATTATATCTATAGTTTCATTTAAAGACCCAGTTAAACTCTGTATCACAATGTCAGTTGCTCCACCTGCAGTTCCATCAGATCCAAAATAGGTGTCACCTCCTTGTGGAGTAATACCTGGAAATTCAGCAGCTTGTGTTAATGCAGTAAAAGCAGCATCTTCATAAGCAGTAACCTTCACAGCAGGTAAATTATATAGTAGGTCAGTAATTTCATTTTGCAATCCAGCAGTTGAACCTGTATGAATATACCCATAACTAATTGGTGCGAATGCCAAGAAACTCTCAGCAGCCGAAGAAAAGGAAGTTCCATATTGTACTTCATCTCCATTTGTTACATTACCTAATGTATATTGAGTATAAAGTTGAGAACCTTCAGTACTTACAATTTCATTTGTTAAAGCAGAACCATCAAATAAATTAACATTCTGAACAAGCCCTTCAGCTAAAAGATAATTTATATTAGACCCTGTGACAAAATTTACATCAGCCGTACCAACTCCAGATAGTGTTACTGTAGCAACACCTGGCAAAATATTTACACTTTTAACAGGCGCCCAGTTTGTACTGTTTGCATTTTCTTGTAAGAATGATCCTATAGTTGAACCTGCAACGTTAGCAGTTAATTGTTCAAATGCATCATATGCTGCTGATGGAGCATTAGCTTCTAATTGAATATCACCATTACCTAAAGTGCTAACTGTAATTCCAATAGGATTAAAATTTAGTTCCGAGGCATTTGCGCTAGCTACTGTATAGTCAGCATCAATACCTTCTTGGTATGATAAGAAATTAACATCAGTTTGGTTTCCGTTATTTTGAAACCACTCTAAGTTATGTCCAATTAAATCAATACCACCTGGCATACCGTCAAGTAATTGCTCATCAAATAGTTTTTCGTTTACTGTAACGAAACATCCAGTTGTTGCGCTGTCTCTATTTACAAGATTTTCTATGAATAAGTTATTTCCTAACTGATCTACAAAATTTGGAAGTAAACATCCAGTGTATTGTGCAATTAAGTTAACCTCATCTTCATTGAAGAATTGTTGTAATTTAGTATCAGTTCCATCAGAGTTAACAACTTTTCTTTGAACACCTTTAACAGAATCAAAGTAAGTTTGGAAAGTCGGATCAGAATCAAATCTTCCGTAAGGTGCAGGATTATTATTTGCGAAATCTCCACCCCAATTACCGTCAATGATAAAGAAATCAACCATGAAGTCAGATATTAAACTATCTCCATTTAAATAATCAGGAACATTAGCAGCTCCATACCATTCTTTAACTGTTACATTAAAACCTGTTGTGTTAATTGAAGAAGCCTTTCTTGCGATAACAGAGATAGGCTTTTTACCTATATTAACAACGTCTAATAAATCATTTGTTGATGTTCCGCTATAAACTTTAGAATATCCTACGTTGTTTAAAAATGCGTTAGAATCTGGAAACCAGAATTTATCTTGGTTAAAGAAACCAGAATACTTTGCTTCTGCTCCTGTATTTGATTGAATTCCATCAGGAGTACATGCATTAGAAAATTGAAGATATTCTACTTTATCAACTTGGTCATCTAATCTTAAAAGGTTAAGAGCCAAAATTGGTCCTCTTTCTAATGCAGTTAAACAACTTCTGTGAAAGTATGATTCTTTCTTTTCTAAATTTCT
>Ga0181373_1000122_pt1 | contig 20242 bp, 8 predicted proteins | sample LowvirmetaG_3_FD_130159 | JGI IMG/M metagenome (GOLD analysis project Ga0181373, IMG submission 130159) | Marine viral communities from the Subarctic Pacific Ocean - Lowphox_09 viral metaG | ecosystem: Environmental > Aquatic > Marine > Oceanic | place: Subarctic Pacific Ocean | collected 2015-12-05 | reverse complement strand
TACTTCAGTAGAAATAGTATCAGCAGGTAATAGATTAGTAAAAACAAATTTTTCATTAAGATTATATGGTTATTTAATACCTGATACTATACAAAAAGAATTAGCATCAGTTAAAAAAGTAAGTAATGCAACACAAATTATATTTGATACTGAAACAGTAAAAATACTTCCGGAACTTAATCCTCCAGGAATACCTTTATCAATTCAAACAAATAATAATCCAACAAGTTTTGTTGATAAAACCTAATGATAGTTATATTTAATGATATTTATAAAGAGAAAGTGAAATGGCTATAATTTTAAGACAAAATAAGGGATCCGAGTTGACATTTGCGGAAGTAGATGGCAATTTTTCGTCATTACTATTTGATGTAGGTTTAACTGGAAGTGTTCTTAATTTTTATACAAATGATGGAGCAAATGTTGAAAAAAGATCACTTGACCTATCACAAATCCCAGCTTTTAGTGGTGTTAAAATTTATGATAGTAATACAACTCCACCAACTTTAGTTGGTTCAACTGTATCAACAATAGAATTTACTGGATCAGCTGTTGAAAGTGTAACATTAATAAATGGTGTAACAGCTTCAATTCAAATAACAAGTTCAGATTCATTTTCAGACTTTCCTTATAGTGGTTCAGCACAAATAACTGGTAGTTTAGGTGTTACTGGTAGTGTAGATTTTGATTTATACCCATATGCCGGTGCTGATGTAACTTTTAGGCTTCATAGCGCTTCTCTACAAGATATAACGCGAGTATTAACATATAATACAGCTTCAGGAGAAGTAGGTTATGTAGATGTTAATAGTGGAACCTCAGGTTTTGCAGGTTCAAATGGAACATCAGGTGCTTCAGGTACAAGTGCATCTTCAGGTACAGCAGGTTCATCAGGTATTACTGGTACAAGTGGTCTTTCAGGATCTAATGGTACTTCAGGTGCTAGTGCAACAGCAGGATCATCTGGTTCATCTTCTTCTGCAGGAGCTTCAGGTACAACAGGTTCAACAGGTTCATCTGGAGCAAGTGGTGCATCAGGTTCAACTGGTACATCTGGGTCTTCAGGAGAAGCAGGTTCAGCAGGTTCAAAAGGTTCAAGTGGTATAAGTGGTAATGATGGTACAAGTGGAATAAGTGCAGAATCAGGAACATCAGGTACTTCAGGTTCAGGTGGTACATCAGGTTCTACAGGTTCAGCTGGTGAAAGTGGACAAGGTGGAACAGCAGGTTCTTCAGGAACAGCAGGTTCAAGTGGTGGAGTAGGATCAAGTGGTTCGAGTGGTAATGCAGCAGGTTCATCTGGATCTAGTGGTTCAGGAGGTTCAAGTGGTACAGCTGGTGAAAGTGGAACAAATGGCTCATCAGGTACAACAGGTGTAGCAGGATCAAGTGGTGCTTCATTTACTTCAGGTACATCTGCATCAAGTGGAACAGCAGGTTCTACAGGTAATGATGGTTCATCAGGTGAAAATGGTTCATCAGGAGCTAGTGGTTCATCAGGATCAAGTGGTTCTAGTGCTTCAAGTGGTGCTTCAGGAACAGCAGGTTCAAGTGCAGCATCAGCAACTTCAGGTACAACAGGTTCATCAGGAACAAATGCAATTGGTGGAGTAGCAGGTACTTCAGGTACAGCTTCAACATCAGGTACAACAGGTTCAGGTGGTTCATCAGGAGGTGGAGCTACAGGTACATCTGGTACTTCAGGAGAAGGTGGTTCATCAGGATCTTCAGGAGCAACTGGTACTAGTGGTACTAGTGGTTTAACAGGTTCATCAGGTGAATCAGGAACAAACGCATCTTCAGGTTCTTCAGGAACAGCAGGTTCATCAGGTATATCAGGTACAGCAGGTACTTCATCTTCAGCAGGTACAGCAGGATCTAGTGGAGGACAAGGTTCATCAGGTGCAGCAGGAACTTCAGGTGTTTCAGCAACATCAGGTGAAAGTGGTACTTCAGGTTCTTCAAGTTCAAGTGGTGAAGCTGGAACATCAGGTACTTCTTCATCAGCAGGTACTTCAGGTTCATCAGGTTCAGGAGGATCATCAGGTTTAGCTGCAACATCAGGTTCAGCAGGTTCATCTGGTTCAAGTGGAGCAGATGGTACTACAGGTGAAGCAGGTACAAGTGGTGCTAGTGCAACTTCAGGGTCTACAGGTACATCAGGTTCAACAGGAGAAACAGGAACAAATGGATTAAGTCAAGGTTCAGGAACAAGTGGTTCATCTGGATCAGATGGTTCATCAGGTGTAGGTGGAGGAGCAGGAACAAGTGGAGAAGCAGGTACAGCAGGATCTTCTGCAGTATCAGGTACTTCAGGATCAAGTGGTTCAAATGCTACTTCAGGTGCTTCTTCTACAGAGGGTTCATCAGGATCAAGTGGTGCATCAGGATCAAGTGGTGTAGCAGGTACTTCAGGGGTAAGTGCAACTAACGGTTCATCAGGTACAAGTGATACATCAGGTTCAGCAGGATCTTCTGGTTCATCAGGATCTTCAGGTGCAGCTGGTGTAGCAGGTGATAGTAATGTTTCAGCCACTTCAGGATCAAGTGGTACTGATGGTTCAAGTGGAGCAGCAGGTACAAGTGGTGTTTCAGAAACTTCAGGAGCTTCAGGAACTTCAGGATCAAGTGCAACATCAGGTTCAGCAGCATCTTCAGGTACTGTAGGTTCAAGTGGTGCATCATCAACATCAGGTTTAAGTACAGGATCAAGTACCTCAGGTTCAAGTGGTACAGTAGGTTCTTCAGGTATAGCAAGTACAAGTGGAGAAAGTAAAACAGCAGGTTCTTCAGGAACTTCAGGTTCAAATGCAGAAAGTGGAGCAGCAGGAACATCAGGATCAAGTTCAACAGCAGGTTCAGCAGGATCAAGTGGTACTTCAGCTACTGCAGGTTCAGCAGGTTCATCTGGTTCAGCAGGAGCAGATGGTAGTTCACAAACTTCAGGTGCAAGTGGTACTTCAGGTTCTACAGGAACAACAGGATCAGGTGGACAAAGTGGTGGAGCTGGTACTTCTGGATCTAGTGCAACAGCAGGTTCATCAGGTAATAGTCAAGGTTCAGGTACAGCAGGTTCATCAGGAACAAGTGGTTCAAGTGGTGCTACAGGTGCCTCAGGTACTAGTGGTGAAGATGCAACATCAGGATCAACTGGTACAGCAGGATCTTCAGGTGCAACAGGAACATCAGGACAAAGTCAAAATTCAGGTACATCAGGATCTTCAGGTACAAACGGATCAGGTGGTGTAAGCGGAGAAGGAGCAACAAGTGGACAAAGTGCAACTTCAGGTTCAACAGGAACATCAGGATCAGCAGGTAGAAGTTCAACTGGTGATACTTCTGGTTCTAGTGGTTCTTCGGGATCTTCAGGAGTAGCAGGAACAGCAGGCGAAAGTGCATTATCTAATACAGCAGGATCTTCAGGTACATCAGGTTCAACTGGTTCAGCAGGTGCAGCAGGTGAATCAGGTGCTAGTGCAACAGCAGGATCAAGTGGTACTAGTGGTTCAACAGGTGTAGTAGGAACAAATGGGGAAAGTCAAAATTCAGGAACTTCTGGTTCTAGTGGTACAAATGGTTCAGGAGGTGTAAGTGGAGAAGGTTCAACTAGTGGTGCTTCAGCAACATCAGGATCAACTGGTACAGCAGGTTCAGATGGTAGAAGTACAGCAGCAGGAACTTCAGGATCAAGTGCAACAGCAGGTTCATCAGGAGATAGTCAAGGTTCAGGTACTTCAGGTTCATCTGGATCAAGTGGTTCTACAGGAGCAGCTGGAGCTGATGGTGAAAGTGCTGGTTCAGGTACTTCAGGTTCATCAGGTACAGTAGGTTCTTCAGGAGTAGTAGGAACAAGTGGACAAAGTCAAAATTCAGGTACATCAGGATCAAGTGGTACAAACGGATCAGGTGGTGTAAGTGGTGAAGCAGCTACAAGTGGTGCTTCGGCAACAAGTGGTTCAACAGGAACAGCTGGTTCAGCAGGTAGAAGTGCAGGATCAGGTACAGCAGGATCTTCAGGTACTTCAGGTTCAACAGGAGTAGCAGGGACAAATGGATTAAGTCAAGGTTCAGGAACAAGTGGTTCTTCAGGTACGGATGGTTCAAGTGGGGCAACAGGTGCTTCAGGTACAAGTGGTGCAGATGCTACCTCAGGTACATCAGGTACAGTAGGTTCTTCAGGTGCAACAGGAACAAGTGGACAAAGTCAAGGATCAGGTACATCAGGATCAAGTGGTACAAATGGATCAGGTGGTATAAGTGGTGAAGCAGCTACAAGTGGACAAAGTGCAACTAGTGGATCTACTGGTACTGCTGGTTCAGCAGGTAGGAGTTCAACTGGTGACACTTCTGGTTCTAGTGGTACTTCAGGATCTTCAGGAGTAGATGGAGTTGCAGGAACAAGTGGTGAAAGTGCTACTTCAGGTGAATCAGGAACATCAGGTTCAACTGGTACAACTGGTTCAGCAGGTGCAGATGGAGACTCAAATACAAGTGGTGAATCAGGAACAAGTGGTTCAACAGGTACAGCAGGATCTGCAGGTGCAGATGGAGCAGCAGCAACATCAGGTGCTTCGGGTACTTCAGGAACAACAGGTTCAGCAGGTTCAGCAGGACTTTCAGCAAGTTGTTTCCAACTTACATTTGTAAATGATGCATCAGTTTCTTCAGGTGAAATTGGTCTTGAAACAGCTGCAGGAGCATTAACAACAACGGCAGCTAACGTTGGAAGATTATTATTTAAAGAAGGTGCTGCACCATTTGCTGGAGAAGCATTACTTGGTTTATCACCTGGTGCTGCAATAACAGTAACTGATCCATTTGGAAATACAGCAAATTATACTTGGAGTTCAATAATATCAGGATCAGGAATAATTGAAATAGCAGTATCTTATGGTTCAGGTGGTCCATTTGGAACTTTAACTTCATTAACATCCCAATTAGTAGTTTGTATAGCAATTACTTCAGGATCTTCGGGTACTTCAGGAACATCAGGTACAGTAGGTTCTTCAGGTGCAACAGGAACTTCAGGTCAAAGTCAAGGATCAGGAACAAGTGGTTCTTCAGGTACAAGTGGTTCTACAGGTGCTGTAGGAACAAATGGATTAAGTCAAGGATCAGGTACATCAGGATCTTCGGGTACAGATGGTTCAAGTGGTGCTACAGGCGCCTCAGGTACAAGTGGTGCAGATGCTACTTCAGGTACATCAGGTACAGTAGGTTCTTCAGGTGCAACAGGAACTTCAGGTCAAAGTCAAGGATCAGGAACAAGTGGTTCTTCGGGAACTAATGGGTCAGGTGGTGTAAGTGGTGAAGCAGCTACAAGTGGACAAAGTGCGACATCAGGATCAACAGGAACAGCTGGTTCAGCAGGTAGAAGTGCAGGATCAGGTACAGCAGGATCTTCAGGTACTTCAGGTTCATCAGGTGTAGATGGAGATGATGGTACAAGTGGGGTAGCAGGTACTTCAGGTGCAAGTGCAACTTCAGGATCAAATGCATCATCTGGTGCAAGTGGAACTTCAGGTGTAGCAGGTACTTCAGGTGCAAGTGCAACATCAGGAGAATCAGGAACATCAGGTTCAACAGGAACTACAGGTTCAGCAGGAGCAGATGGAGATTCAAATACAAGTGGTGAATCAGGTACTTCTGGTTCAAGTGGTACTACAGGTTCAGCAGGTGCAGATGGTGGTAATGGTACAAGTGGTGCAAGTGCAACATCAGGATCTTCAGGTACTTCAGGATCAGATGGACAAAGTGGAGACGCTGGTACAAGTGGTCAAAGTGCTTTATCAGGTACTTCAGGATCAAGTGGTACAAATGGATCTTCAGGTGATACAGGAACAAACGGATTAAGTAGAGCTTCAGGTACATCAGGATCAAGTGGTACTAATGGTTCATCAGGTGTAGTAGGTACTTCAGGACAAAGTCAAGGATCGGGTACATCAGGATCTTCAGGTACAAATGGTTCAGGTGGTGTAAGCGGAGAAGCAGCTACAAGTGGTGCTTCGGCAACAAGTGGTTCTACAGGAACAGCAGGTTCAGCAGGTAGAAGTGCGGGAGCAGGAACTAGTGGTTCTAGTGGTACTTCAGGTTCAACAGGTGATGCAGGAACAAATGGGTTAAGTAAAGGATCTGGTACTTCAGGCTCAAGTGGTACAGGAGGATCAAGTGGTGCAAGTGGTACATCAGGTGCTGCTGGTACTTCAGGATTAAGTAGAACTTCAGGTGAATCAGGTACTAGTGGTTCATCAGGAACATCTGGTTCAGTTGGTGCTGATGGTGCAAGCAGAACATCAGGTGAAAGTGGAACAAGTGGTTCTACAGGTACTTCAGGATCTGCAGGTGCAGATGGAGATTCAAATACAAGTGGTGAATCAGGTACTTCAGGATCAAGCGGTACTACTGGTTCAGCAGGTGCAGATGGAGGCAATGGTACAAGTGGAGTAGCAGGTACATCAGGTGCTTCAGCAACTTCAGGATCAAATGCATCATCAGGTGCTTCAGGTACATCAGGTGTAGCAGGAACTTCGGGTGCAAGTAAAACATCAGGTGGAAGTGGAACTTCAGGTTCATCAGGTACTGGTGGTTCATCAGGTGCTACAGGAACAAATGGATTAAGTAGAGCTTCAGGTACAAGTGGATCAACAGGAACAAGTGGATCAACAGGTAACACAGGAACAAACGGATTAAGTAGAGGATCAGGTACTTCTGGTTCAAGTGGTACAGGTGGTTCAACAGGTGTAGCAGGAACAAATGGACAAAGTCAAGGATCAGGAACAAGTGGTTCATCAGGTACAAACGGATCAGGTGGTGTAAGTGGTGAAGCAGCTACTAGTGGTGTTTCAGCAACAAGTGGATCTACTGGTACTGCTGGTTCAGCAGGTAGAAGTGCAGGCGCAGGAACTTCAGGTTCAAGTGGAACAAGTGGTTCAACAGGTAACACAGGAACAAACGGATTAAGTAGAGGATCAGGTACATCAGGATCTTCAGGTACAGGTGGTTCTTCAGGTGCTACTGGTACATCAGGTGCAAGTAAAACCTCAGGTGCTAGTGGAACTTCAGGATCAAGTGGTACTGGTGGTTCGTCAGGTGCTACAGGAACAAGTGGACAAAGTAAAGGATCAGGTACTTCAGCATCTTCAGGTTCAAATGGTACATCAGGTAATACAGGAACAAATGGATTAAGTAGAGGATCAGGTACTTCTGGTTCAAGTGGTACAGGTGGTTCTTCAGGTGCAGCAGGTACTTCAGGAGCTAGTAAAACTTCAGGTGGGAGTGGAACTTCAGGATCAAGTGGTACTGGCGGTTCATCAGGTGCTACAGGAACAAATGGATTAAGTAGAGGATCTGGTACATCAGGATCTTCAGGTACAGGAGGATCAAGTGGTGCAAATGGAACGTCAGGTAATGCTGGTACTTCAGGTTTAAGTAAAACATCAGGTACAGCAGGTTCAAGTGGTACAAGTGGGTCTTCAGGTATAGATGGAGGTGATGGTCAAAGTGCTGGATCTGGTACAAGTGGATCTTCAGGTTCATCGGGTCAAACTGGTAATGCTGGTACTTCAGGTTTAAGTAAAACATCAGGTTCAAGTGGTACTTCAGGTGCTCCAGGTACTTCAGGTGCAGCCGGTACTTCAGGTGCAAGTAAAACATCAGGTCAAAGTGGTACTTCAGGTTCATCAGGTACTGGTGGTTCAACAGGTAACACAGGAACAAATGGATTAAGTAGAGGATCAGGTACAAGTGGGTCTTCAGGTACAGGTGGATCTTCAGGTAACACTGGTAATAATGGTACCTCAGGTTTAAGTAAAACTTCAGGTTCAAGTGGTACTTCAGGTGCTTCAGGAACAAGTGGTAATAATGGTACTTCTGGTTTAAGTAGAACATCAGGTAACTCAGGTACTTCAGGATCAAGTGGTACAAATGGTTCTAAAGGTCAAGATGGAAATAATGGTACATCAGGTGAAAGTGGAACTTCAGGTGAAAGTGGACAATCTGGTACTTCAGCATCTTCTGGTACTGGTGGTTCATCAGGTAATACAGGAACAAATGGATTAAGTAGAGGATCAGGTACATCAGGATCTTCGGGTACATCAGGTTCAACTGGTGCTACAGGTTCTAATAGAACATCAGGTTTAAGTGGTACTTCGGGATCAAGTGGTACATCAGGTGCTAAAGGTACAAGTGGTATAAATGGTACCTCAGGTTTAAGTAGAACATCAGGTAACTCAGGTACTTCAGGATCAAGTGGTACAAATGGTTCAAATGGTGCTAATGGAGCTAATAGAACTTCAGGACAAAGTGGTACTTCAGGTTCAACAGGTACTGGTGGTTCAAATGGTGCTAATGGAGCTAATAGAACTTCAGGACAAAGTGGTACTTCAGGATCAAGTGGTTCATCAGGTGCTAAAGGTACAAGTGGTATAAATGGTACCTCAGGTCTAAGTAGAACATCAGGTAACTCAGGTACTTCAGGATCAGGTGGTTCATCAGGTAACTCAGGAACAAGTGGTGCAAATGGTACTTCAGGTTTAAGTAGAACTTCAGGACAAAGTGGTACTTCAGGATCAGGTGGTTCATCAGGTACTCATGGTGCTAATGGAGCTAATAGAACTTCAGGTCAATCTGGAACTTCAGGATCAAGTGGTTCATCAGGTAATAAAGGTACAAGTGGTATTAATGGTACCTCAGGTTTAAGTAGAACATCAGGTAACTCAGGTACTTCAGGATCAGGTGGTTCATCAGGTGCTTCAGGTACAAGTGGTAATAATGGTACTTCTGGTTTAAGCAGGACATCAGGTGCAAGTGGTACTTCAGGAACAGGTGGATCTTCAGGATCTGCAGGTGGTGGAGGAGGAAGTTCAGTTTCAGGTACTTCAGGTACAGCAGGTACTTCAGGTTCAGCTGGTACTTCAGGTACATCAGGTGTAGTAGGTGGATCAGGTAATTCAATTACTATTACAACAACAGCACCTTTAACAATTGATAGTTTAAGTTCTGCTACATTAGATCAAAGTAGAACTTTAGCACTTAATGTAAATGGAAGTACAGATGGTGGTATAGTAATTTGGGAAAGTACTTTAACTAATTCACTTGAAGTATCACCTTCAATAAAAGTAGAAGATATTAATAGTGGAACAAATAATAATTTAGCATTAAGTCCTGATGGAGCTATAGAACTTGGAACAGGTGGTGATAATGCAACAGACTACTCAGGTATCGCAATTAAATTAGGTACTACAAATACAACAGCAGGAAAAATATATTATTTTACATCAGCAGGTGCTTGGGCATTAGCTGATAAAGATACATCAGCAGCAGCTACTAGTTTATTAGGATATGCATTTGCTAGTGCAGCTTCAGGTGGTATAATGTTACAAGGAGTTGTATCATCAGAAGGTCATGGACATACACTTGGAGCACCACTTTATGTAAAAGACAATGGTGCTTTTAATACTACAGCTCCTACTTCAAGTGGTGATTTTGTTAGAATTATAGGATATGCTATTAATGAAGATCAAATTTACTTCGATCCTGATAAAACATTTGTTGAAAGAGGTTAATAGTTTAAAATAGTAAGATATGCCAACAATCAATGCTTCGAAGTATGGTTTCATGACAAACAGTGCAACAGGCACAGGAGCATTTGCTACTGCCAGAGGTGCTTCTACTGCTAGTGGAACTGCCTTTAACCAACCAACTGGTACTCAAACTACAACTTCATATAATATTGGTTTTAGTAGTAAAGGAGACAGTGCTACTTTAAAACGTTCATGGTGGGCTTTTGATGTTACTACTTACCAATCAGGTTATACAATAACTGATTTACAATTACAATTTGATCCTACAACTAACACATCTACTAACTTTCCAATTATAGTTGTAGCATCTACAGCACAAGGTAATGCTAATTCAAATTTAACACAATCAGATTGGGATGCTTTTGATTCTGGTACTACATATACTACTACTGCTACAACTAATTATTGGCCAGACACAAATAATGTAAGTACTTTAGATTTAAATTCTACAGCAATATCAGCTTTTTCAACTGGTTATCTTAAAATATGTATCATGTGGGTTTTTGATTATAATGGTATTGGGTCTTTAGTTACTGCTAATGGTACAGCTTATCAAAATTATAACTACACACCTAGAATTACTTTTTCAGCTGCAGCAAGTGGTTGGAGTGGTGGTGATATTAACACTGTTACTAATAATATAGATAATAAAGTAAATACTATTGGGTTTAGTAATATTGAAGCAGTTAATACTGTATCATCATAATAATTAGGATATGAGATAAAAAGTTATTATATTTATTGAAAACAAGTCAAGTTATATGAAAAAAATTTTATTTATTGCTCCTCACCTTTCAACAGGGGGACTTCCTCAGTATTTAGTTAAAAAAGTAGAGTTACTTAAAGGTGAATTTGAAATTTATCTTATTGAGTATAATAATTCTACTGGTGGTAAATTAGTAATTCAAAAAAATAAAATATTAGATTTAGTTGATGATGATAAATTCTTTATGTTAGATGATAATAAAGAAATAACATTAGAAATTATAAATAGGATTAAACCTGACATTGTACACCTAGAAGAAATTCCTGAGTATTTTATGAATTATGATTTAGCTAGAAAAATATATAATGTTGACCGTGATTATTATATAGTTGAAACTTCGCATGATTCATCGTTTAATACTAACCATAAAATATTCTTCCCAGATAAGTTCATGTTTGTGTCTAATTGGCAAGTACAACAATATCATAATATAGATATCCCAAAAATATTAGTAGAGTATCCTATAGAATATCAAGATAGACTTGATAGAGTAAAAACTCTTACTGAATTAGGTTTAGATCCTTCTAAAAAACATATACTTCATGTTGGATTGTTTACACCAAGAAAAAATCAAAAAGAATTTTTTGAATATGCTAAAGCATTACCTGAATATCAATTTCATTGTTTAGGTAATCAAGCAGGTAATTTTGAATATTATTGGAAACCATTAATGGAAGATAAACCAGATAATATTGTATGGTGGAATGAAAGAAAGGATGTAGAAAGATTTTATGGATGTATGGATTTATTTTTATTTACATCTAGAGGATCTGACAATGATAAAGAAACAATGCCTTTAGTAATTAGAGAAGCTATATCCCATCAAATACCACAATTATTATATAATCTACCAGTTTATTTAAATTATTTTGATAAATTCGATAGTATTGGTTATTTAAATTTTGATGATTTTGATTCAAATGTAAAGTTAATTAAATCAACACTTAATAAAGATGAAATTAACCCCGAAGAAGAAGCTTACGTAGTATGTACTTATCCTGTAAGTGATGCAATAACACAAACAACTAAAGAATGTATAGAATCACTTAAAAAAGATGGCAGAAAAATTATAATATCAGCTCATACCCCAGTTCCTAAAGAACTACAAAAAATGGTTGATTATACTTTTAATGATTCAAATAATATTTTAACAAAACATACATATTATGCTGGTTATACAATGCATAGTGATTTGTATGATACTCACGTTAACTTAAGGGGTGAAGATAATGATAGATATCATGGACCTGCTTGTTATACTTCATTTTTCAATCCAGCTACATTTGCTAAAAGTTTAGGAATTAAAAAACTACATTATATAAATTTTGATTATATCCTAAAAGATAGTAGTTACATAGATTATATATCAGATATTTTAAATAAAAAAGATACATTCTTTGGTGAATTTGAAGCACAAGAAGGGCCATGTTATTATACTTATTTCTTTAGTGCTAAACCAGAAGCAATGTTAGAAGTAATGCCTACTATTCACACAGCAAAAGAATATGATAGTTTAATGGATAAATATGGTGCTGAATCTAATGGTATAGAAAATTTAACATATCATATGTTTAAAAATTATTCTAATAATCATATAGAACCTAGAGATAAATTTGAATCTGATGCTGAAAAATATTTTCAATTTGAAGATTATTCAATGGTAGAATATTATACAATTTTACCTACAGATGTAGATAATCATTTTTGTCCTTGGGTAACAATATCTAATGCTAAAGAAAGTAAATTAATCAATTATACAGTTATAAAAAATGATGAATTAATAATTGATAGAAAATTAAGAGTTAATGGAAAATATTCATTTTGGGATTTAGTTAAATATAATTTAGAAGATAAATTTGAGGTAAAATTTGAAGTAAATGATCTAAAATCAGGTGAACATATTATTACACATACATTTAATTTAGATAAAGATTATTTCTTAAATGTAATGCCTAATAACGGTAGTTTTAAATGGAAAGGTGATAGAAATCAGTATGAAACTAAAAAAATTAAATTAATGCATTTAGTTACTGAACCTAAAACTAATGAAAAAGAAATACGTTCTATAAAAAATGTAAAAGATTTTTGTAATAAAACAGGAATTAAATATGAGCAAAGAGTAAACCAAATATGGAAAGATACTCCACCATCAGAAAATTGCAATAGACCAAATGATGTTCAAGACAAACCAGGCTATTATAAATTAGCACCTGGTCATTTTGGATGTTTTTTAGCTCATAAAAATGCTATAGTAGCAGAAGATAATAGTGATTATGATTATATTTTAATATTTGAAGGTGATGTTATTATAGATTCTGATTATCAAGAATTATATGAATCATTAATACGTTTTAGTAGGATTGCTAAAGAACAAGATCAAGATTTAATTGGTTTTGGTAATCCTTATCAAAATAGAAACTTAAATGGCCCAAAAATAGAAGATATTTATACAGACGTAACACCATTTATCCCAGCTCAATCTTATTTAATTAATAATGATAAATTAGGTAAAATTCAAAAATTATTAGATACAACTAAATGGGATGCTTTTGATATGTGGATATGTAACGTTGCAAGATTAAAAGTAGGAACAGCAGAAAAAATTTATACTAAACACCTACCAGGATTTAGTATTATTGAACAAGAATTTAAATCAACAGACGAAAATAGTCCTTTAATATATGCAAATGAATAAAACAGTATTAATAACAGGTGTAGCAGGTTTACTAGGTAGTAGATTAGCTGACTGGATAATTAAAAACAAACCAGAATATACAGTAGTAGGTATTGACGATTTAAGTGGTGGCTTTAAAGAAAATGTTAATCCTAAAGTTAAATTCTGGCAAATGAATTTAATAGAACATCCTATTGAAAATATATTTGAAACTCATAAAATAGATTACGTATTTCATTTTGCTGCTTATGCTGCTGAAGGATTATCTCCATTTATTAGAACTTATAATTATGATAATAATTTAAAGTCAACAGCTCGTATAATTAATGAATGTATTAAACATGATGTTAAAAGACTAGTATTTACATCTACTTTAGCTGTATATGGTCATGGAGATGGAGGTATATTTAGGGAAGAACAACAACAAGCACCAATTGATCCTTATGGAATAGCAAAATATGCTTGTGAAATGGATATTCAAGTAGCTGGTTTACAACACGGTTTAGATTGGTGTATTATTAGACCACATAATGTATATGGTATTAAACAAAATATTTGGGATAAATATAGAAATGTATTAGGTATTTGGATGTATCAACATTTAAATGGTATGGATATGACTATATTTGGAGATGGTAATCAAACAAGAGCATTTAGTTATATAGATGATTCATTAGAACCATTATGGAATGCAGCTATTAGACCTGAAGCAAGTAAAGAAATTATTAATTTAGGTGGTATTGAAGAAATATCAATAAAAGATGCTTCTAAGGTATTAAGAGAAGTAATAGGTAGTGGCAATATAGTTCATTTAGAAGGTAGACATGAAGTAAAACACTCAATACCTACATTTCAGAAATCAATTGATTTGTTAGGTTTTGAATATAAAACTTCAATGAAACAAGGTTTAACAGAAATGTGGAATTGGGCTAAAGAGCAACCTATGAAAGATAGATTTGTATGGCCTAGTTATGAATTAGATAAAGGAATTTATAGTTTTTGGAAATAATGAAAATATGTCAAGTACATCCAGCCTGTGGCATAAGCGTTCCTCCTAAAGGGTGGGGAGCTATTGAACAAATCGTATGGGAATTTCATCAAAATTTCCTAGCATTAGGGATGGAATCTGAAATAAAATATGTTAATCAAATTGAACCTGGTGAATTTGATGTAGTTCTATGTCATGTTCATAACTTAACAGATGTTTTACAAGAAAAAAATATACCTTATTATTATCAATTACATGACCATCATGCTTACCATTATGGTAAAAATTCTTATGTATATGAAACTAATTTAAAAGCAATTAATGGTTCAATTAAATCATTAATGCCAGCTAGATATTTAGTTGATTATATGAATCCTGATAAATGTATGTATTTTTCACATGGTGTTAATACTGATGTTTATAAACCAGGTAATAAAAAAAGAACAAGGGATTTATTAATGGTAGCTAATAATGGTTTAGCAGGTGATTCTACTTTTGATAGAAAAGGATTTGGTTTTGGTATTGGATTAGCTCAATTATTAGATACAACTATTACAATAGCAGGACCGTCAAATAATCAAAATTGGTTTAGTGCTAATCCTTGGGTATTTGGTTTAAAAAACTTAGAAATAAAATTTGATCAAACAGAAGAAGAATTGTTGGAGTTGTATCAAACTCATCGTATATTCGTTCATCCAACAATGTTAGAAGCAGGTCATCCTAACTTAACAATGTTAGAAGCAGCTGCATGTGGAATGCCTATTATAGCTGATTGGGAGTATGAAACTGATTTTCATGGTGCATGGAGAGCTCCTCGTAATGTATTTGAAATGAAAAGGGGATATGATGATATAATAGAAAATAAAGATAAATATGTAAAACAAGCTTTAAAAACAGCAAGTGATTTAAGCTGGTTTAATAGAGCAAAAGATTTAATAAAGTTATTTAATGAGTCAACTAAAATAATATGAAAGAAGTACTAATAAAAGAATATAATAATTTAAAAAATTTAAGAATTGAACCTAAAAAAGATGATTTTTTATATAATATTCATTTTGTAGGAGGAGCTTTTTGTGAAATTAGGGGAGCAGAAAATACTAATTTTAGAATAGAATTTATAGATAAGAAAACAAATGAGTTTTTACATTACCATGATATTACTAATAATATGTGGACAAGAACTAATACTAAATATTTTGTTGATTATTTAATAAAAATAAAGAATAGAGACACAGATGAAGTAATACATGAATGTGAGTATGATGCTAAAGGAAAAAGAGTAATGATTTGTTTTGATAGTAAAGCAATTGGTGATACTTTGGCATGGTTTCCATATATTGAAGAATTTAGAAAAAAACATAAATGTGAGGTTGTAGTATCAACTTTTTTTAATGAATGGTTCAAAGAAAATTACCCAGATTTAGAATTTATAGAACCTGGAGAGACAGCTTATAATTTATATGCAAGATATGATATAGGTTGGTATTATAATGAAACTGAATATGCTGAAGATAATACAATTGATTTTAGTAAAACACCTTCAGATTTTAGAAAAAATCCACTAGGTAAAACATGTTCAGATATTTTAGGATTAGATTTTGAAGAAATAAAACCTAAATTAACATTTAAAAACACAGGATCAACTATTGAAGGTGATTATGTTGTAATAGCTCCTCATGGTTCAGCTCATGCTAAATATTGGAATCGTGAAGGTGGTTGGCAAGATGTAATAAATCATTTAAATAATAACGGTTATAAAGTAGTAATGATTACTCAAGAACCTTTAGGTGATGAATGGCATGATTCTAAATTAGGTGGTACTTTAGAAGGTGTAATTGATAAAACAGGTGATTATCCATTAAGTGAAAGAGCTAATGATATGATGAATGCTAAAGCTTTTATTGGTATAGGAAGTGGATTAAGTTGGTTAGCATGGGGATTAGGAACACCTGTTGTAATGATATCTGGTTTTAGTGAACCTTATTCTGAATTTAAAGATTGTGAGAGAGTATTTACCCCAGAAGGTAATTGCAATGGTTGTTTTAATAGAGTAAGATTAAATGCTGGTGATTGGGAGTGGTGTCCTGACCATAAGGATACAGATAGACATTATGAATGTACTAAATCTATACCTTCTTCTACAGTAATAAATGCAATAAATAAACAGTTAGGGATTTTGTGATATTTATAACAAAATACATTTAAAATAATTTCCTTAACATGGCAAAAACATTATCGAATAGTGGTATAGCGACTGGTAACCCAGTTCTAGCAGCTCAAGTCAGTCAATCCGTTCAAGCTTTTACAGGAGCAGAATCATATGATATTACGATTTCAGGATCTTTAAATTTACCAGCAAATACACAAATGAATGGTACAGCTTCTGAAGCTATATTTGCTACAACAGCTGGATCAACTGCTGGTCCTGTAGCATTAGTAACAGTATCAGAAGAAACAGCAGCAGAAACTAATTATATAGTTTTTTCTCCATCATCATCAGTTGGTGGTAGTGCACAAAATTTAAAAAATACAGATACAGTAGGAGCAGGTGGGGCAACTGGTGGTTTAGAATATAATGCTAATACAGGGAATTTAAAAGGAAAATCATTTGAATCATCTGTTACAGCAGCTACAACAGTAGGATTTGTAGGAACTTCATCATTCGCTAACTCAGCAGTTACAGCACAAGCTAGTACATTAACAAATGAGGCTTCTGATACTACTTGTTTTATACCTTTTTATACAGCAGCTACAGGTGATTTACCAACAAAAACAAATGCAGGGTTATTATTTGACTCTGCTACACAGAAATTAACTGTAACATCAGCTTCAATTAGTGATTTAATTTCAACAGGTAGAGTTGATTATGTATCAGCTTCATTTGACGATTTAGTAGTTTCAGGTGCAGCAAGAGTAAATGCAAGATTTTATGCTTTACAATCTGCATCTTTAGGTGATACAGTAATTAACCACAGAGCAAGAGTTAATGGACAATTAATAGCAGCTCTTCAAGGTACTCTAACAGATGCATCTCTTAAATTTCCATTAGTAGCTCCTACAGATACATTTACAGCAATGCATTTTGATGGTACTACTGACGATATGAGAATAGAATATGGTCATGATGCATCAGATGAATTTTTTGGAAGAATAAGAATGTCAGACAATCTTAGTACTGACCATTTTGATGTAGTATTCACAGCATCAGGAGCAGGAGCTAATTCAACACCTTTTAGTGCTTATGGTAATAAAGTATTATTAGCTCAACCTTCTGCTACAGCAGATGCAAAAGTAGGTATAGGTGTTTCGTCATCGGGATCAATCCAATCATTATTAACAGTTGAAGGTTCATCATCAGCAGCATCTAGAGTTGTACGTGTAATGGATAAAGGTCAAAATCATTTAGTTTTTGCAGTTGAATATGATGCAAACACTGATGGTATAGCTAGAGTATTAAGTGGATCTAATGGAAATGATGGTATACAATTAGCAGCAAATGATAATAGTTATTTTTCTAAAAATTTAGGTTTAGGAGATTTTACACCAGAATCTAGATTTACTGTTAGATCATCAGCATCAGCAGCATCAAGAATTAGTGAGATGCAAAACAAAAATGGTAATATATTATTTTCTTTTGAAAACAATGCTGGTCATACTGCTGGTGATTTTGGGATATATAATTCATCATTCTCAGAAAAAGTAAAATTATCATCAGAAGATAATGATAAAATGTTTTTAGGAAATGGAACAGGAGCTCCTAATATTGGTTTTGGTACACCTACTCCTGATGGTGATTTACATATAAAGAAAACAGGATCAGTAACTCTTAAATTAGAATCAGATGAAACTGATGGTACAGTTTATACAAGATTTTTAAATGATGCTATTGGTTGGAGATTAGGTGTTCAATCAAATGATAGATTTGCTTTATATGATTCAACAAATGCTGTAACACATTTAATAGCAGAAAATAATTCACTTAGATCATTAGTAGGAATTGGAACAACTAATCCAAGCAATGCAGTAGTATTAGATGTAGCAGGACCTATGAGAGTATCGGGTTCTATGGTACAAAGATTTCAAGCTTTAAGTACTGCTAATTTAACTTATAATGGTGTTGGTTTAATAACTGGCCAATCAGGTGAAACAGTTAATGTAAGTTCAAGTTTAATACTATTAACAGACGTAGAAACAAGTCCAAATAGAGCAACAGTTGATATGACTAATTGGATTGACACAGCTCAAGTAGGTCAAAGAGTAGAAATTGCATTAGTATCAGACTCATCACCAGAATCTGGTATTCAATTACAATATTATAATGCTGGTAATACTGTTACTTTTAATGGCTCAGCAAGAGGTGCTTTACTTACCTATTCATCATCTGTATTTGATTGTCCTAGTAGAGATAGAGGAACTGAAGTAAGTATACTTAAAACTCAAACTGATGTTGTAAAAGTATTTGGTTCAGCTATGACAGTTGATAACACATAATAAAAATATAATCTTATAGGAAAAGATTAATATGTATAACGGAATATAAAAAAATTAAAGTTTATGGAAAAAAAAGTTTTAACAAAAGATGAAATTTCTAGTTTAAAAGATTTAAAACAACAATATAGTGATCTTACAGAAACTACAGGTGTCATCGAAATGCAAATAATAAATTTAGAAATAAAAAAAGAACAAATAAAAGAAAAATTAAAAAGTTTACAACAAAAAGAAATAAAGTTAGCTAAAGAATTAGAAGAAAAATATGGTAACGGAGAAATTTCTTTAGAAAGTGGTGAGTTTTTACCAAATAAATAAACTTTTGAAAAAATTTAGTATATTTATCATAAAAATAACATAAAATGGCAGAAACATTAATTTCCCCAGGAGTATTAGCAAGAGAAAATGATCAATCTCAAATAACTTCGCAACCAGTACAAGCCGGTGCGGCTATCGTTGGTCCTACAGTATTAGGTAAAGTAGGTATTCCAAAACTAGTTACTAGTTATTCAGAATACTTAGCTAATTATGGAAGTACTTTCCAAAGTGGTTCAGACGAATACACATTCTTTACTTCTATATCAGCATATAATTACTTTAATAATGGTGGTACATCATTAATAGTAAACAGAGTAGCTTCAGGATCATGGGCTCCAGCAGTATCTACAACAGTATTTAGTGAAGTAGAAAGTGGTATTCCAGAAACAGGAAGAGATATGATTGGCTCTTATACATCAGGTGGTACAGATGGAACAGCTGGAACTTATACAGCAGTAGCAACAGCAGTATCTCCAGCAGGAGGATCTGGTTTAACAGTAACTGTTGTAACAAATGACTCAGCAGGAAAATTAGTATCAACTGCAGATGAATTATTAGCTAGTATTAACGCAGGTACTAATCCATCAGATTGTGTAAATGCAACATATACAAACGTATCATTAACAACAACAGGAGGTGGTTCAGGTGGTGTTGCAACAGTTGTATGTACTGGTAACACAATTACAGGAATAACAGTTACAACTGCAGGATCAGGATACGTAGTAGGTAATACAATGGGTATTGCAGCAGGAGATTTAGGTGTTGGTTCATCAGCAGCAGTATTTGTATTAGCAGCAGGTGATACATTAGTTGAAGCAATTTCAATTACATCAGTAGTTCCAGGATCAGGATACTCAGTAGGTGATCAAATAACAGTTGCAGCAGCAACTATTGGTTCTCCAACAGCTGACTTAATATTTACATTAGTAGATGCAGACATAATTGATTCAAATGCCTTTATATTAGAAACACTAACAGATGGTGCTATAATGAATAGTGTAGGTCCAACAGGTTCAAATGGAACATTAGATAGTGGATCTCAAAACAATATAAGATGGGAAATTCAAGCACCTAATACAAGTTCAGGTGTATTTAGTTTAATAATTAGACAAGGTAATGATACAGCAAAAGCTAAATCAATATTAGAAATATTCCCTAACGTATCATTAGATCCAAAACAATCTAACTACATAGCTAGAATTGTTGGTGATCAAACAAAAACATTAAGAGATGCTACATCAAACGATCCTTATTGTCAACCAACTGGATCTTATAGAAATGCTTCAAGATATGTAAGAGTAAAATCAGTAGATTTAAAAACTCCAGATTATTTTGATAATAATGGAACTGCAAAATCAGAATTTACAGCTTCAATTCCACGTGCACAAAGTGGATCAATGCAAAGTGGTACTGGTGATTTAGTAGGT
>Ga0181373_1000119_pt1 | contig 21129 bp, 4 predicted proteins | sample LowvirmetaG_3_FD_130159 | JGI IMG/M metagenome (GOLD analysis project Ga0181373, IMG submission 130159) | Marine viral communities from the Subarctic Pacific Ocean - Lowphox_09 viral metaG | ecosystem: Environmental > Aquatic > Marine > Oceanic | place: Subarctic Pacific Ocean | collected 2015-12-05 | reverse complement strand
TAAATCAAATAATAAGCGCTTTGGATTTTGCCATTAAAGCTAAAAATTATGGAGCAATTAAAAACTTAGAAGAAGTTCTTAGAAAATATGGGATAGAATTTAAAAGAGAACTAGACGTTATGGCTCCAATTCAAGATACCATAGATATTTTTAATGAAATTTTAGAATTCTTTTTTAATTTTCCCTGCCAAGTAGATGAAGACGAAGGGTTTTGCATAGATTCTTCTTTAATTGCAGGAATTATTTCATCTCAGATATCTGATGATGGTTCTTTAAGTTATGATAAGCTTATACCTTTGGCTCAAGATTATACAACTTTAGATCCAAAAACTGCAATATGCGGAAACACCCCAGATGCAAGCTCAGATGTTTCATCTACAAATAATTTCAGTGGAGTTAATTGTGGATTTGGAAATGCATTTAAACAGGTTGATGAAGCTATAGAGTCTGGAAATATAAAAGTTGCGGAGTTAAACTTAAATGATCCTTCGGCAAGCATTGAAGTAAATCCTGATGACAATAGAACCTTTGGATTCGACTTCAACGCATCTTTTACAATATCTGCAACAAGTATGATTAATTTTGGTAAAAGCTCAGTTATTTCTTTTAAAGAATCTGGAAAAACAAGCGACTATGCTTTTAACAACCTTTTATCATTTATATTTAAAAAGAAATATATAAAATTAGATAGTACCTCTGACTCTAAAGCTAGCTTTTTAAGCATATCCAATCCTGAAGTTTCTATAAATACATCTTCAAATCCGGTAGAAGATGGAGCTGGATTTGTCAGTTTTAAAGATGGATTTTCTGATTTCTTATCAGGTAATAGCTCCTCAGGATATTCTGTGAAGCCTTTGAGGGTTAAATTTACAACTCTAAGTGGTCAAAATTTAAGTGTAACTTATGACACAGTTCCTAGCGTAGTAGTTATGGATCAAGAATTTAATATGTACTATATAAAAGACAAAGGCATCAAAGTAGATAGTAACGGGAAAATAGATCAAATAATTACCAAGCCTGTTAGTAATAAAAATCCTTCTAATAAAAATTATCAAACTGAAGAGCAAATAGTAGAAGTAGATCAGACTATTTTGGCGGAGCAGACAAACTGGGATTACTTAGACTCTATCGTACCCACCACTTCGTCTTATAGAGTATCTGGAATTCTAAAGACTCTTGATACCTCCGACTATATAATTCTTAAAAATACTGGAGATATAACTTCAGATGAATATGACCAAATTGATTTAAACAATAGATCCTATAACTATTCTGGATCTGAACAGAATGATGATAGGTTGGCCTTTCAAAATGCTATTGAGACAGTTCAAGTTTTTTCTTTTCCGCAGATTTATCTTGTAGACATGAGGCAGTTCTCGGAGCTTTTATCTGAGGCTTGCTCTGCAACGGGGTTTAATGATATTATAGGTGTAATGGAAATAGACGAAGACGATGTTATAGATATAGTCAGCGATACGGAAATATGTACAGATGAATATGTTGATTTTATAAATAATAAACTAAATACACTTCTAAAAGATTTAGCGAATGGAGATCTGCCCGAACCTCTTTCTTCTTCTGAGTTTGAAAAGGCTGCAGATCAGTACGAGGAGTGCTTAGACGATGTGGTCGATAGATTATGCAAGTTTGTGGTAAATCCTCTTAATACTTCATTCTTACTAACAAAAGACATTCTTGAAAACCCTATGGAAGATGCAATTGACCCTCAAGATGTAGATCCAGAGGTTCTTGAAAACGCTGTAGGCCTGGAGACTCCTGATATAACTGGAGCTTCTGAATACGCAAGTGGAATAGGAGTGGAGGCTAAGTATATTGTTGGAGAGGAAGCCGAGATTGAAATAATATTAAGAGATAGTTATGATTCCATTGTAGAAAATGACTTTTCTGAAAAAATAAAGATAAATATACTTTCAGACTCTACTGGATCTGCAGAAGTTATAAAAATTAACGGTAATGACGTATCTAAATCAGGACTATCATATTTTGCTAAAATAAAATCTTCTAATCCAGGAGTTATTGAGATTTCTGCAAGCGTATGCTCAAAGACTGTAAAAGCATTTACCTTTGAAGGGCTAACATCTGAGGGCGGATCGTCTGCATCAGATTTAGACGAGGGATGTGTAGAAAATGCAGAAACCGAAATTCAGTCTCAAACAAATAATGCTCCGCTTGGAAGCCTTATAAGAATAGATAGGGTTTTGAGTATTATAATTGAAGAAGAGTCCTTTTCTGAGACGGTTTCAGAGACTAATCGAACTAGAATTATTACTGAGCCACAAGAATTTGGAACAAGGGTTGTTAACTAATGATTAAAAACTTAGATGAAGCAGTAAAAGATTCTAAGTCAGAAAGTCTTAAAACTGTAATAAATAAAATAGAAAAAGAGCTTTCTGAGATATTTAAATCTTTTAATGTAAAAAATTTAAATGAACAAGATAAAGATAGAATTATATCGTCTTTAATTGACGAGTCAAGTTCTGATTTTAAAAACATATATGAATCTCAGTTCAAAAACTTTTATAAAAAATATAGAGATATAGGCTTAAAGCTTGACGATCTGCGCTCTACTTTTTTGCCTATTGATTTAATTAGAAGCGTAAAAAGTACGTTTTCTCAAAAATCCGAAAATTTTGGTAATTCTGGAATTGAGGAAAGTGCAAAAAATGTTTTATTAGATCAAATTAATTTAGAAAAATTTTTAAAAGAGTCTTACGAAAACTGTTTTTTTAGAATGCTTGGTATGCCTGAGTCAAAAGATATTAAAAATGAAAATTTTTATTATGTAGACATAAAAGAAGGTTTGAAGTTAGAAAAAGATGAAACAAGTGATAAAAAGCAAAATGCCAGACTTTCTAGTATATTAGAACAAAGGCAAAATATTTTTTTAAGAGAATATTTTCCAGACAATGATTTTTTTAACATATCCGTATCAATTGGATCTGACTCTGTCCTAGACAAATTACCTGGAAAGACAGCTACTATTATTCGAAATATAACAAAAAAATTTATAGATGAGAAAGATGTTGTTGAGTCTAGCAGGAATGACAACTCCTCTCCTGATGTAAAAAGCACAAAATCCGTATATATTAAAACACTAAAGGATGGTTTAGCTAACGAGAGTGGTTTTAACTTAATAACAAAAGAAGATTATGAAAAGCTTTATAATGATCTTTATCTGGGATATTTAGAAGAGGCAGATTTGCTTAACATTCCTGAAAGTTTTTCTAAACAGCTTTACCTATTGTTTCCGCCAGTGCAAGACTCTTCTGTTAAGAGTTGTATATCTGAGCCTGGAAAATTTATATCTATGCCATTTACAAACAACCCTACAGATGTTATATCTGGGGAAAAAATAAATATATCTTTATTAGAATCTGTAATCAGAATTAGGCTCGATCAACTTACAGGGTATGATAATTCGGACGTGCTAAAACTATCTAACAAATATACAACCTTTTCATTTCCAGAAGTAGCCGATGACTATGGTCTAGTTGAGCTTTTAATTACCAACAGACTTATAACCGCAATAGAGGTTTTGGCAGATAAAATAGACAAGGACGTTGACGAGTATTATTTAAATGCAATAAAGGTTCAGAAGTCGACATTTAAAAATGACAAAACAGGGCCTGACGGGGAAGATATTCTGCCTGATGTTGCAGAAAGAATGAGCTTGAGTGCCAACATAGATGTGCCTGAGGATAAAAACGTTCAAGATAAGTATATTTTCTTAGAAAAAAAATCTTTAGAGCTTTTAAAGAATATAGACGATACAATCGGCATATTGCTATCGGACGATAGGTCTTTGGATGTTCAATTAAACACATTTAGAACATCTACTCTTAAAGATGCTTTGTTTATGGACATAATATCTTCACTAAGTACTGTTTCAGGAGATTACGCTTCCACAAGGTTAAATAAAATACAAAGTAGATCAAATTCTGTTCAGAAAGATAAAATTGAAAGGCCTAGAGCTGAAATTGCGATATCTTTAGGAATCGGAAGAGGGGTTGGGCTTATTACGGTTTTATGTTTTTCCCTTGCTATGTTTACTCTGGAGGAGAAATACTTATTGGGTCTTTTAAATGACAGGCAGTTTGACAAGCTAAAAAACGAGTACCCTACCGCAAACTTTTTTGAGTCATTTAAGCGTCCATCCATTCCATTGTCTTTGCAGGCTTACAGTTTAAAAGTTCTTGAAGCTTATGAATTATTTACGAATAATTTAGAATCTATGTAAGCACATAAGGCCTTGTTCTTCTATTATTTTTTCAAGGCTTAATAGGAGCAGTTATGTCTTTTGATTTGAAGTTATCTAATGGTGATTTAGTCCTTACAGCGTCTGGTCAGCCAGAAGCTGTGACTGGTAATGATAAAATTCGCCAAGATATTTTAAAGATTCTTTTAACCGAAGAGGGAGATAACTCTTATCATCAAAGCTATGGCTCTAGCGTAGGATCTTTAAATGTTGGTGAAAACTTCGGGCAGTCATTTACTGAGAAGTCTATGGAAGGCTCAGTTTCGAATGCAATAAATAAACTAATAACTCTTCAAAAATTTCAGTCAAGAACTCAGTTCTTGAATCCCGCAGAAGTAATTGTATCTATTAGAAATATCCAAATATATAGAGATGAACTTGATCCCAGAATGTGGAGCATATTTGTTTCGGTAATAACTCAAGAATTGGAAGAAGTGGGCCAATCAGTAACTTTAAGGTTAATTTAATGTCAAGAACAAAAAGTTTTAGCGAAATAGTTCGCTCTTTAGTAGAAAGATTAAGGTTATCTCAGCCAAGCTTAGACACTAAGCCGGGAACTGTGTCAAGAGACTTGTTTATAGACATTCAAGCTGATGAGTTACAAAAAATATACAGCCTTATTTCTCTTATATCTCAAAAACAATCTTTGGCAACAGCATCTGGCAGAGATTTAGATAGGCTTGCAGGAAACTTTGGATTTTCGAGAAAAAGCGGAACCCCTGCCTCTGGCATAATCATATTATCTACTGACGATATGACATCTGAAATCCCAGTTCCAAATGGAATGATTATTTCTGCAAAAAATGGATTAACATTTAGAGTTGTAGGAACTTACGTTATGACTCCTGCAGAAAAAAATAGATATGCAGGCAACGCAAACCGCCTAAGAAACGCATTGGATGTTGCAGGCATATCAGACTCTTTTGCTATAGAGGTTCCTATAGAGTCTGTAATATCTGGTTCTACAGGTAATATTGGATCTTATCAAATTGCTGATGTTGTTACAAACTTTTCTTTAAATGCAACAAATATAAATTCTTTTTCAGGAGGAACAAACCTTGAGTCAGATAATGGATTTAAAGCCAGATTCTTAGCTAGTTTTTCAGGATCTAATACCGGAACTTCACAAGGATATCGCAACGCTATTTTGGGATTACAGGGAGTTTTGGACGCTTTGGTTGTAGAGCCTGGAAATTCTCTTATGCTCAGAGACGGAACAGAAGTCATACAGCTTGAAGATAGTACAAATAGAATTGTACAATCAGGGTCTGGAGGCAAAGTAGATATATATGTCCTGGGGTCAAAGCTTCAGGAAATATCTGAGAGCTTTATATTTTTAAATAAATCGCCTACTGGTAATATATCTGATGACGTAAATGATCATATATTAGGAAACTTTAATCAAGATTTAAGTTTGACATCAGAAGAAAGAAGATACTTGGCATTTAAAAATAACAACCTCCCTCTTCAACCTGTATCTTCGGTTAACTCAGTTATATGTTCAGATTCGGGCATACTAACTGAAGCTGTTTTAGATCAAGATGGCAATTATGTTGGAAATTATATTATAGTAAAAGATTTAAACCCTGATACAGGAGGTAGCGCTTTTGGCTTCGACAAAATAAAATTTGTAAACAAAGATAAAAATGTATCCAGAGAAGTTATTACAAAATTTAAAAATAACTCTAGCGACTCTCTAGTATTCCAAGATGTTGACGACTTAACCTCTGTATATGAAGAAATTCAAATCAGGTCTGAGAATTCTACTGTATCCAAAGTTGACAACTCAGTTATAACTCTAAATCACAAGCCGATAATACAAATAAATAGAGTAGTTAACTTTTCTACTGGAGAAGTCTATGTTGTTGATAATAATGGTATAGATAATACTACTGGCCTTAACAATTCTGGGCAAATAGTTATAAAAGGTAAGTCTTTGCCTTCTATTTCTGATAAGCTACAAGTTGATTATATTTGGAGAAAATACTATATAGCCGACAAAGAATACAACAGGACAATAAATTTCAATTATCCTGTTCCATTTTCAGACTCTGTTAATTGGTCTATAAATAATGGAATCAAAACAGAAGGCTCTACTTTGATAAGATCGGCTTCTGATCAAAATTATGATTTGGTTATGGACAACATTATATCATCCGTAGATTCTGTATATTTTTCTACGGCTATAGCCAGAGAAGTTTTATCTGGGGTTGGAGGACTTTATATTGATGTAGGTATGGACTTACCTCTAAACAACGTTGTATCAATTCTTTTGGGAAATGTAGATGTATATAATACAAAAAAATCAGATGGGTACATAACAGGGAAGCTAATATTCTTTCCATCTGACTCTGGTGTATCTCTGGGAGATCAGATTTCTGCAAATATCAATAAAATAGAAGTTTTTGACATAGAAGATTCTGATGGATCTTTTGTAAACAACACTATATCTTTATCAAATGATTTAATTTTACAAAATAATGGACTACTTAGTTTTGTAGATGTTGCATTCTTAAATGGAGAGCAAGCTACCGTAAAGTACTCTGCAGATATATCGACTATAGTTCCCACTTCAGAACTTTCAAGTCTTCCTATCTCCGGATCTGAAAGCTCTAACTTATTACTAACTAATAACCTATCTGAACTGACTAGCTCAATACAACCTACTTCTTTTAATTTTAACGAAGACTTGTCTATAAATTCAATACAAAGAGAGGGATCCTGCCAGCTTCTTGTTTCTTTGTCAGGAATACCAAATTTTGGATCTATAAAAATAACTGGAACTACATTTGAAAGATTAACTCTTAATGGTTTTGCAGGAAATATGTATGACGGAAATATTTTAGATTTAAAATCTATATTAAAATCTTACTTAGCTGTAAACAATATTCCTGAAAATTATTTTGTAGGAAGAGTTTCTTCTGTAAAAATAGGAAGTCAGACATTAGATTTAAATAATTACTCCATCAAGAATAACTCTTATGACTCTAATGTAGCGTCTTCTTTAAGCTCTTTATCTGATTTCCAAGTAAAAATACCAGATACTTCTTATAATAATTTAGTAAGCTATACTTCTGGAACAACAATTGAGTGTGTTTTTGACTTAATGATTCCAAACAACTCTGAGACTTTATTTTTTTACAGCTCTGAAGATAGAATTACAGAAAAATACTTTTTGAGAATATCAAATATATCTGTAACATCAGGATTAAGATCTTTATCGGGGATATTGTCTGGATCAATATCTATATCTTCTTTTAATCAACCGACTCAAGGTTCAGGGTATTTTTCGGATTACAACTTTAAAGCTCCAAAAGATGGTGAAAGAATATCCGTAAATTATAATTTAAATAAAATAATTATAGATTCTACTTCTGCGATAGAAACAGTTAGACCCATTACTGCAGATGTAATTGTAAAAGAAGCATTTTCTCTACCTGCAGATGTAACCGGAACAATCGTTGTAACTAGTGGGTTTGAAAATGAGCAAGACTCTATTGTCGAAAATGTATCAAACGCAATATCAAATCTGTTAAATACCGCAACATTGGGCGGCTTAATAGATTATTCAGATTTAATATCTACTGGAGCATCAATTCAAGGTGTAGATTCTATAGATATAAGTTTGTTTAACGAATCTGGTAAAACAGGAAGAAGATCTTTTTTGCAAGCTTTAGATAATCAAAATATTGTTGCTGGAATAGTTTTATTTACTGCTGTATCAAGAAGAAACTTTAGAATATCATAAGAGGAAAAGCATGAGCTTTAGACCATTATCATTTTACCTTCCCTCTAGTACAGAGATTGCAGTATTTTTCTCTTCTAGTTTATCGGAGTCTTTGACTGCTGATAATTTTAGCGTTAAAACACTAAACAACACGTCTCCTGACTTATCTATAAAGTCAATTTCTATAATAAAAAACTATGTACTTATAAAGACATCTCCTCAAAACTCAAACACTTTTTATAAGTTATTATTTTCTGATACTCCAGAACAAAGCTTTGAATCTTTTGAAGGAAATATCCTTTTAGGTGACTCTGTATCAAGGAGCATCTTTTTTGTCGGCTTTAACAGAAAAAACCCCATAAAAGATAGAGCTTATAATAAAGTTCCCAAGATATACAATTTAGAAAATTCAAAAGTAAAAGATATATTAGAAGCACAGTTTGATGAAATATATGAAGCTCAAAGGTCAGTAGGAGAATCCTTATCTGAAAATTATATAAGAGTAAAGGTTCAAGATGAATTTAGAACTAGAACTTCTGGATCTAGAGATATACTCGCTAACGAAAATGCCTATAAAATAACAAGAGTATCAAAAAGTTTATCTTCCCAGAACTTAACTTATAATAAGCTAAATTATACTTCTTCTAGCGAAACACCCCGTCATGACTCTATGAGCAAGTCACTTGTTTCAATTCAAGAAGTAACTGTGATCGATGAAGAGATTTCTATAAGTTCTTCGGGAAATTCTTTCGATAGATTTCTTTTAAATGTTAGAAATAAAAACATAATCAAACTTTTATCTCTAAATATCATAAGAGAGTCGGACACACCTGATTGTGAAGGCAATTTGGGTACGGAATACGATATAGAAAAATACAAGTATTCTATTTTAGATGATTCATATGATTTAGGTTTGGCATTTAAATATGAAACTTTGAAAAATAATCAAATTTTGTTATCTCAAAATTCTATAGAAGAGCTAAAGCCTGGAGATAAGGTAATCTTATCTTATTTATACAAAAACAAAGGAAGAGTTTTAGGGGACTTGTTTGACGCATTTCAAATTATTTTTGAAACAAATGAATCTGTTCCATCTAATTCAAAATCTTTTTTTCTAAAAAATAGACCCATTGTTGATTCAAAAGGAAAAGACGTTTTTCAAAAAGGTGTTAAGTTTTATAAATCTGAAAATAATAGAGAAACTCCTGCTCAATTTAAAGTTGAATTATCTTACGAAAACAAGCAAACTCCAGAGAATTCTGGAGAATATGTTATAAATTATGAAACAGGGGAAGTGTTTGTTTTTGGGATAGAGGGTAGTGGAACGGGGGAAAACTCGTTTGTATGTGAATATTATTTTAAAAGAGTATTAAAAGAAAATTTTGACTATTATTTAGATTCTAATGATTTTGGATTAAATCAATCTAGAATTGAAATCAATTCAGAAATATTTATTGAATTCAATTATGATGATACTTTTACAGAAGATGACTATATAAATCTTTGCCACCAAGAAGTTCTGTCCGAAAGGGTTGAAAACAATGTAAATGGTTCTTTTAGTTTGAAGACAAAGAAGGGTCCTGTCACAGATGTATTTAGAATCTATAACGAGACAACAGGAGAAGTGTACAACGCTTTATCTTCTTTGGACAATGAAATTTTCTTTTCAGGAAATCGCTCTCCTGAGATAAAAGAAAATAAAAATGAGCAATGTAAATTTTCAAAAGTATTTAATGAAGAACTTATTGTTTTTTCAAAGTTTTTAAATAAGATATCCGACCAGACAGTCGTTGGCATTTCCGGATCAAATCTTCAGATAGAGCCTGGTATACCTGCAGAGTTAATTAATTTACACTCTGATGATTACTTCTTGAGAAAAAGCACTATTGATCAAGACATAAATATAAAATTCTTTTCAAATATAGATTCAAATAACCTGGTTAAAACTTTAAACGTTGGAAACTTTTCAAATTTATTTAATATGAAAGATGTAGTTAATTTTGGATTACTGTGTTTTTCAATAGATTTAGAAAATGATCAAATTTTATCTGAAGATTTTGGATCTATCGCAGCTATAACTAATTCTTCTATTTCCTTTTCAGACAGTGTCTTTGCTTCAGAAAGAATATTTAACTCAAAGAGCAATGTTTACTTTGACAAAACAGACAAGATAAATGGCTCTCTAGCAGCCTTTAATTCTTCGGAGGTCATATCTGAGCTATCCAGACTTAGAAGGCCTGGAGAGTACTCTGTAGATTACGAAAACGGTATAGTATATCTGGCTATACAAAAGGGGCAATTGTTTGATATAGGCTTTGCTAATTATTACCATGGATTTTTTCAGACAAGAGGTACGAATCTTCTTTCGGTTAGCGAATGCAACAAAGACAAGACGGAGTTTTCCGAATTTAGAATATCTAACGAAGGCTTCAATATTATAGATTTAAATTCATCGTTAGATTTGTATGATGGAAGCTTAGTATTAAACGAAAATAATATAGATGTAGAAGTATGTAAAGTGTTAAATGACTATACTATATATGTATATAATTATATCCTTTTTGTTAAGAGTATATCCGGGAAAGAAAATTTTGCAAATAAAAACTTAGATAAAATAGAAAAAAGTTTAAGGGTTGAGGAAAAAACTCCGCTACAGCTTAAAACTCCTGTTTCTGAAGGAGGATATAATTTATATTCTTCTGACAAAGTTAGTTTTTCTAAAAATGTTATAGATTTTAAGGCAAAGGCAAAATTGCTGGGTATATTAGATTCTGGAAGTATAAAATTCACAATCGAAGGAGATATCCAAAAAGTGTTTTCAATGGAAGATTCTTCTACTGGAGCTGTATTATTTGCGGATGATTTTATTTATAGAAAAGATGAGATATTCTATTCTAGAATTCAAATCTTTTCCTCAAAGGTAAGGCTTAGAGTTTCAAACTTTGATATTTTTTCAAATATAGATTCTCAAGATTATATTGTTGATTCAACCTCAAATCTTTATGAAATAATAACTATAGATCCCATTGGAGGCTTTATAGACTTTTCAAAGACAAGCACAGAAGGAGTTTCTTTTTCTTCTACGGATAATCTTTACTCTGGAGTTTTGGCAGAAGTTAGTTATGCTTCTTCAAAGGCAGAGGTGAGGCTTCCTCAAACTTCTGGTATATCTACAAAATCATTTTATACTTTTAGATATATTGACTCAGATGTTCCTGAAATAGGCACAGAAGTAGGGGTTTCCTATTCTTCGGGAATTCCAATATCTTCTTATTTGTATGTCTTTGACAATGTAATCGTCTCCTATGAGTATGGTAGAAATGAGCTTGATTGGTCAATTTCTGATGTTTTAGGAGAAGGAGATAATTATTTTGTTTCATATGAATATGGAGCATTAAGAAGGTCTTTAAAGAGAAACTTTGGGGATTTAACTCAAATTCCTTACTTTACAAAGTCTGGCCTATCTACAGATAGAGAAATTTATCGTGACGCAGTAGAAGGTGCGCTGCAATCTTTCCCTCAGGGACCAACAATACCTTCTATAAAAAACATTGTTTCCTCCGTATCCAAAACAGAGCCGGAAATTGTAGAGAATTTTTTCGGAGATTGGGTATTAGGCAGAGATCATCTTGCAACTCAAAAGCCGGAGTATGAAGGAGTTTTGGTTTTTTCTTCTGCAAAATATTCTGACGGCCTTGACTTTGAAGATGGCGTATCGGTTAAAATTCCTGCAGAATCAAATATATCTTTAGATGAAGGATCTATTTCAACTTGGATAAAAACAGGCTGGTCGGGTCTTGAGAATGATGGGCTTCTAGATATATCTGTTTTTAATTTCGGAGAATATAAGTTTGAATATGACGAATCATCTGATTTTTTAAAGCAACTAAGCGTTTTCAACTTCGAAAACTCTGTCGGAATAGTAGATTACAACGGTATTTTCGTAAATATTTATAATTATGATCTGGATGGAAATAGTGAACTATTCTCTTTGTACGGAGTTATAAAGAAGTATGATTTGAGAGGGGCTAAGAAATATTCTTCGGGTCACAAGTTTGAAATAGATCTCTCCAGAATAAATCTTCACATAGAGAATTCTAATCTAGATTCTTATTCCAAAGAAATAGAACTTTTCTATAGCTTTGCTAACGACGGAATTAAGACTTTATTGGGAGAGGCCACTCTGTCTCCAATAAGCTCTGAGATTTTAGCATCTTCTTTCGATTATGATTTTATTGCAGAGTTTAAGATTGAGGTTGATTGTAAAAAAGAAACCGTTACGGCAAATTATAACAATATATCTGTCATAGAAGAAAAGGTTATAAAGATAGATTTGCCTGCTCCTTTTAAAATAGAAAATTTAATATCTGCTTATTCTGCAAAAGAGCTAAGTTTGTATGCATACTTTAAGACTGGAGAATTATTTAAAGTATTAAGTTATTTGGATTCAAATGGAAATCTGATAAAAGATTTTAAATCTGATGTATATAGCTTAGTTGTAGGATATTATCCAGAAAACTCAAAAGGAAGTAAGTTTGACTACGAGTATATGTCAACGCTATCTCTTCCGCCTGAGTTTTACCTATATTCTGTGAAATATGATTTGATTTTATCAGACAATAACTCTAAAACATTTTTGAACTCCAAGCCGATCCTTATATCAAATAAAGAAAGTCTTGCCTTGGATATAAATGTATCATCTAACAAGGTACTTGTAGGATTTGAAGGGTTTTCTCAGCAATATTATTACTCAGACTTATACTATATTGCAAATGTGTCCAGTGCGCTAAACCTTTCTTCTTTCGACTCAACAGAGCTTATAAAAACTTTTGGAATAGGGTTTTTCTTATCTAATTTTAAGGAACAATTAGGTTTGTATACTGAATCGTTTTTTATGGCAGTTACAAATAGGTTTGATGAAAAAAATATTTATATTGGATCAGAGGCTCAAAATCCAGATAGTTATAGCTTTAAGTTAGAAAAGAACTCCAAAAAATATAATGTTTTTGGCCTAGCACCAATTGCAAAACAAGGTCTGTATCTGGGCATAGAAGAAGTTTGCGAAGACTTAATAACTGAGTCGGATACTTACTGGGTAGTTAGAGGGTATCTTCACGGTTCAGTCTCAGTGCCTAAAGACGTTATAGACGAAGACTTGTTTGTATATGAAGATTTTAGAATAGATTATAATTTGGTTGGAAGCGTAAAAACCAATGGAGAATTCTCTTTAGTTTCAGAGTCAAACATCTCAGAAGTGTGTTTGTTTGACCAGTTCCCAATATATCATTTGAGGTATTGTGGAGATGGAAAATTGGAAGATAAAGGCTGGGTTTCTATTGAAGATTCTCAATCAGACCTTATAAATGTCGTAATATCAGGTACGCAAACAACTCCTTATATATGGAATACTAGCGGAGGCTTAAATACTTCTTCCGAGGGAAATATTTATAGAATTATTGATACAAAAGACTCCGTGGGTTCAAAATTTTTATCTACACTTGTTCCAAATTACTCAAGGTCGTTTGAATATTCTGTTTCATTGAAAATATTGTCTTTAGATTCTGAATATATTTCTACATTCGGAATAGATTCTGGACATATTAAGTTGACAGGCATAACGCCTATATCTATAAAAAATTCTTTCTTGGATATAAAAATATCCTTTGGGTATGACGAATATGACTCAGAAATTATTGTGGCCTATAAAGATGGCTCTGTTGTTGATTTTGTGTATTTTGATTGGAATAATGATTATTTTAATTCCTATGGAGTAATTGCAAGACAGGAATTGGGACAGGTTGACCTTTATGTTAACGATTCATTATATTTCTCATTTAGTGTTTCTGGGGAGCATCAGATTAGCGATACCAAGATATTATTTTACTATCTTGACTCTGATTTTTTAAGCGATGGGTTTGAAGATTATCAAACAGAAACTATCATAGATATAGATCATATAGAGTATATTGAAAGTAAGAAAAAAGACAAGCTTTCCTTGGAGAGCAACGACTTGCTTCTTTTTGATGACAAAGAGATTAATTTTAATTTTAAAGTTATAGATGGCTATGAAGCATATTCTGATGGGTATGTTGAAAAAGATTTAGATGAGTTTGTTTTTATAACAGACAAATTCAAGTACATTTATGACAATTATAACGAATTAAACTCGGATAGAATGTCTTTGTATAAAGATGGAAAAGGGTTTTTAAACTTTGAAGTTATAAATAATAATGAATCATATAAGCTTTCTTCAAATATAAAAAATTTAGAAAAAGGAAGCTTGCATAATTTTTCAACTAGCTGGAGGTTAAATAGAAACTTTGGAGATGAGCTAAGATTATTCGTTGACGGAGAAGAGTCTCCTAACTTAATAAAATTTGGATCAAAGTATAACCTTTTAATTGAAGATAGATTTGCAGACGTTCAAAAAGAGAGGCTTCAGCACTTTTTGGTATCAGATATTCAATATTTTGATATTATAACTGGAGCCGTATCTGCTTCTCAGAATATTTTAACTTCATCTGGCTATAAATTTATAGCATCTGATCTTGGAAGGTCTGTAATTGTAACAAATTCTCCAAAAAACCCCGACCTGGTCGGAAAGGCTTTTGTTATTATTGAGGTAACCGGTGGGGCTGCATATCTTGGAGATATAGATACGCTATCAGAGTTTATTTTTCAAGCCAGTGATTCTAATTTTAAATTTCAGTTTCCTCCAAGATCTGGAATAGAAAATAACATAATAACAGATTTCGCAAATTCTAAGTTTACTGTACATAGGAAAAGCCAAAATGTTGCAGAGTATGAAATGGGAGGGTTGCTTTACTCTACAGATTTGGATGAGGTTGTTATTGTAGATAAAGATTTAAAGTCAAAATTAGAATACAGAGCGAATATATCTAACAGAACAATAGAATTTATAAAATTAAGTGAAACTTGTTCTTATGTTTCAAGCACAGAAAGATCAGACTTGGACATATATATAAATAACTATGGGCTTACTATAAATAACTTAAATACTAAAATTGAACTTCCGTCTACAACTCTTAGAAACTCAGAGTATAGTTATTTTAAAGGCAAAATAAGTTCAATTAAGACTTCTCTTTTAGATGTTATTAAGAAAGAAGACGTTGTATTGCAAAAAATAGTTTTGGAAAAAACGATTCCAGAATTCGTTATTGTGTCAAATAATGCTTCAAATTATTCTATAACTTTTGAGAAAGATGTGACCTCCAAACTGACATCTCAGTTTGAAGTAGATACCTCAAAGAAAAATTCAGGAAGATATATATCTTTATATTTTGACTCAGATAATGTAGATTACTGCGTAGATGGATATGTAGATTACTATTCTAGTAATGATAATTATGTTATAGTATATGGAGTTACAAAGGATGGCTCTAATTATGAAATATTTAATGTTGATGGGAATGGAGTCATCAAGGGAAGTAAGCTATTTTTAGAAGTTACAAAAATAGAAGGCTATTTAAATATTGTAGATACGGATTACGAGCCTTGTGTCATATCTATTTTAGAGAGAGACTCCGTGTTCTTGAAAAATGGAGCAGGGCCTTATGCAAGATTATTTGATTTTGCAAATGGTGAATTTATAATTTCTAACGCTACATCGGAGATTTATTCTCCATATGAGCTAACAATAGGTTCTTATAAAATAAGTTATCCTACAAAGTTAAAAGTCGGAAATATTTCTTTGGGAGAAGATTTATATATAGGGACAGATTATAGTAAGAATAACTCTTGTCACTCAACTCTTGATGAGTTCAAAGTTATGTCTGAGGCTCTAGAAGATTCTAGAGCAAAGTCTTCAAGCTTGCCTACGAGAAGAAATATATATGAAGAGTTTATATCTCCGACACCATCTTGTCCCGATATAAATACGAACGCCCTTATACCATTTGACAGCCCCTTTGATGTACAGCTGAAAAGTTTAAAAGAACAGGTTTTCTTAGACCCTAATACAAATCAAAAATATAAACTTGACAACTCTCAAATCTCTGCACTATCTCCTTATTTTAACAATGAGGCAGAATTTATTTCAAGAATGATGGGTTTTGGGTTTGGAGAGCAAGAATCTTTTAGAACTTATGTTGTTACACATAAAGCTGAAAATGGCCCTATTTATAATATATCTAGATATTATTCAAAGAATGATTATGAGTATCCATTGTCAGCTTCCGGCCCTAATAAAGAATTTAAAGGCGCAGGTAGATTTATAAAAGGATATAGTTTGTCTATATTAGATCAAGCAAATATTATCGGAGACTCTAAGGGTACTGTGGAGTTTTGGGCTAGCCCTGAGCTTGACACTTTAAATGACAAGGTAGAGAGGTATTACTTTTCTGCAAATAATGTCAGAGAAGAGATAGTGTCTGTAGAATCTGCAAGAAAAGTTGTTTTAAACAATAAAGCTTCAAAGGTTTTATCAGTTCAGCTATTGAGCAAATCTGATGGAGATTTTGATACAATTTATGATCCACTATATGTCAATCCGGCCACAGGTTTGCTAGATCAGGGTACGGGAGTTCTGAGGGATTTCTCTATTAACCACAGGCTTCTAAATGACGGAAAGACTATTATATTAAATGATGCCTTGCCTTCCAACAATCTTTTTGTAAAAGTATTTTATATATCTTCTTCAGATATAGAATCTTTTATAAATATTTATAAAACCGAATATAGCACAATTTGCTTTGAGCTTATTCACGGCGGAGTTGTTTCTAAGATAGAAAAGAATATTAGGTGGGTTAGAGATTCTTGGCACAGAATAATGGCTCAGTATGATTTTGAGTCAGGATTTTTTAGATTGTTTTTAGATGGTAATTTAGCATCTTCTAATTCTTTAGTTAAGCCAAAGCTCTCATCGACAGTAAGCAATATATATGTTGGGACAAATAATATATATAGTTCTGACCAAAAGTATGGAGCGTTATCTAGGATATCAAATATTCGCATTAGCTCAAAAGTAAGACCAGCAGAGTTCGATATTGCCGGAAACTTGGTTGATAAAAACTATTCTTCAGACATAGATAATGTCAATCCAGTGGTAGATGATGACTTTACAACTTTGCTTATAGAGTTTGAACCCACCAAGACTACCGATTTTACTGTAGCGCAAATTTTTAATCCAGTAACAGGAATATTCTCTTTTGATATCAATATTTCAGACTCTTTTAGATATATTTCTGAAAATAACCTGGAAGAACTTATTGATGACTTAGTAAAAAGACTTAGGCCTGCTCATACAAATTATGTTATTAATATTGTAAGAAATAGGTGTTAGAAGGGTAACATGTATAAAATGCAGCCAATTTAAAACCTATTAATTTATAGACTCTCATAGAGAGGTCTTTTATAAAATAAAGGGCAGCAAAGAAGAATGTCCAGTTGGAGAGTTTTTGATGAGTTCAGATAAAAAAAGCGATCTTGTAAGAGTAAACTTTTTTGATGGTCAGAGGATCACTGAGAAAGATTTAGATACAGATCAAGAATATTTTAGATCACTACTTTCAAATATTACTCTTGATTTTCACTCTAGCGGAATTATAGATCCAAACCTCAATAACGAAAGAGTCTTGGTAGATCTTTCAAGGCCTGGGTTATATGGAGAGAACTCCTCTAAAGACATCATCGAGGCTGGTGAGTATGACGGAAGATCAGTAAGCGTAGACGTTCAGCCCTCTGATCCGGTATATGGAAACAGGCTTGAAGTTCTATTGAAAAATTCTAACTCAAGAGGCTCCACGAAGACAAAGATTATCATTGTTGGAAGGTCATTTAACTCTTTAAACGAAAACAATGATTTGATTACAGAAGTTTTATACTTGGATGACGGAGAGGAAAAGTTAACGGCAAACTATTTTAATAAAGTTTATGGTATAATTTTAAACAATTATTCTGGAGGTGTAGGAAAAGATAACTATAAAACATCTTTAGAAAGTTTAAATAATTTAACTTCAGAAACTTCTTTAGTAATTAAAGAGTCAGGTCCGGCAAAGCTATTTCCTTATTCTCTAAACTCATTTCAAGACTTATCTCCAAATTATGATTTAGCTTACTTTATATCTTCCTCCAATAACAGAACGATTCAAGATGAAATAGCTTTGGCAATTGGGTCTAATGGAAGCATAGATGAAGTTTTTATAGATTTAGACGGTAAGGATACTCTTCTTTTAGAAAAAAATGGAGATATATCAAAAAAATATGGTCAAAAATTTATAAGCAAGTCTAACAACTTGCAAAGAATAGAAGTGCTGATGTCAGTTCCAAATGATTCTACAGACGGATATGATTGGTCTGGAGAGTTGGTAATGTCGGTTTATGAATTATCCACAGAGCTAGATAGCTGTGGTTCTCCCAGATATCCCGAACAGCCAGTGGATTTTGATCCTGAAGCGACTCCTATTGCAGAGTTATCTTTAGATCAATCAGATTTGTCAGACATGGGTATATCTCTTGAAGATGACCCGTCAATAGTTTCTTTTGATTTTTCAGATACACTTTTGGCAAATCCAAATATTGAGCCAAGTTTGTCAAAAAATAAATATTTTGCATTCACCATATCTAGAGTGGGTTCTAATTTAAAAGGATCTGTTAGAGTTCACAGAGGAACTTATAATTCTTTAGAAAAACAACAGTTAAACATTACCCTTAACCCTCTTGAAAAGTACGGCAGACAAAACCAAGTATTTACTCAGTTTGATCCGTCTACAAAAAGATATGTTGACGACAAAGATTCTATCTTGTGGTATAAAGTCAGAAGTTCTTCAGCTGAAGTTACAGATGGGGCTTGCTATACCGGAGAAGGCTTAATTGTAGTTATACCGAAATACGAAGACTACGTTGGAAGTACAAAGCTTTTGAGATTCGAAAGACATATCGACCTTGTAGATATATCTGGAGCAAAAAATTACTTAGTTTTAGACGCAAAACAAAGATTCTTGGACGCAGATGTTCACCCCAGAACAGGCAATTTTATATACACTAGGATACAAGATGTACCTAGTTTAAGATTTATAAATAGTGCTGAACTAAGCTCTTACGAAACAAAAGATTTGCCAGTAATTCTTGGAAGTGTGTACGATTTTAACACAAGGTCTGCGCAAGATATAGACGGTGTCTTTTCTGAAGCCGGAGCGTATGATACAAATTATTTTTACATATTTAATCCCTCAGAAGAAATAAAGACATCTCAATTGGTGGGAAGAAATTTTATTCCAGATACAGATTGTCAATGTTCAAATGTATATAAGATCGTAGAATCAGAGTGTATGTCTGTGAAGTCTGGAGATTTAAATAATGATGGTATCTTAAATAATTTAGATTTACAAGAGATGCTTAAGATAACTGGAAACACAATAAACTCTTTTGAGACAGAAAGAAGGTTGTTTGGAGAAAGTCTTAGTTTAATAGAGTTCAAACAGGCAGACTTAAATGACGATCAAACTATTGACGGATTTGATGTACAGTTGCTTGAAGATGCCATAACTGGTCTTAAAAATTTTGACATTCCAGATAATTTGGTTTTTTATAAAGTTTATTTTGAAGAGCTAAAAGATCAAGGCTATCCTATTGTTTTTGAAGATGCTACACAAACTAGCAATGCTACTTCTGGTTCGGACAAGATAGACTTCTCTTCTACTTCTCAAGAAATAGCTTTGGCTATTAGAATTGGAGATAAGGTTACAATACCTACCGGACTTCCAGATGAGGGAGAATACATTGTTTATGGAAAAGAAATCGCTGCAGATGGCCTTTCTGTTACAATTAGTGTAACAGACGAATCGGGAACCGATATTTCTTTTGTAGGATCTTCAAATTTTGATGTAACAGTTACAAGTAAAACAAAGACAAATATTTTTACAGACAATTTCGACCTTATAAAGGTACCATTTGCTTCTAAAAATTATAAAATATATTTGTCTGTACCAAACTTTCAAGAAAGATTTTTAGAAGTTTGCGATTTGAGAAGATATGTAGAATTTTCTTATGTAGACAACAAGAGCAACTCATGCATATGTATAGAGGCATCATGCCCTGAAGAAGAATGTTTGCCAGACACTCAAAATGAAAAATATTTGCCTGGAAATTTGTTACTTTCAGGTAACCTTCTAGATGAAAAAGGTAATACCCACAGGGGTGATTATGAGTATGCAACTATAACGATTCCTTTGCCTCCAGGAAGTATAGAAAATTGCTCTATAAACATTTATGAAAATTTTATAAAAGCAAAAGATAGTTCTTGTGAAACAATTATGGGCTTTCCAGCTATGAAGTATTCGGATGGCACATACATTGGGTGTGAAGATAGTGGAGAAAATACTGATTTAACAAAGGGTAAGGTGAAGCTTAGTCACGCCATAGCAAGTCTTTATGTGGACGGCCTTATAGATGGGTATTCTGCTTCTGGCGGCCTTCCAGATCTTCAAATAAATGTTTTAGCGTCAGAAAAATTTGAAGAAAGTTTTGTGGACTTTAGTTATACTGGATTTAACTCTTGGAGTATAAGCGGATCTAGCAGCTCCAATACTTCTATAACTACAATTGCAGGACCAAACGAGCCAGCGTTATTCGAGCTTACAACAGTTTCTGCAACAGGAAGTAGGTTTGGAGAGCTGGAAAAGCCATTCTCTTCTTCTGACATGGATGATGATTTTGTTTTTGACTTTCAATTAGCAAGATCAAGTTGGGATGACTCAAGCCTTACAAGTGGGAGGGTTTCTTTTTATTCAAAATTTATTGTAACTAATCTTGATGGTTCTTCTTCAGTCTTAAAAATCGGATACAATTTAATTGGTGGAAATAAAACTAAAATAATTTATTCTGGGCAAAACTTTGATTCTTCTTCGAATCTCGTATATGAGTTTTCTTTTGAAGATGAAAGAGTAGAGACTGTAACGGACACTATGCTTTTTAGAGTTAGAAGAATTGGTGATGTTGTAACTGCTTACTTTTTCAACCCCCAAGTCAATCTGTGCGACCAAGGTGTGTGCGAAGAGTATGTCAGAATAGGCCAAAATACTCAGTTTCATGCAGGAGAGGGAACGGTCGACTATTCTTTTATCATTGACCAAGATAATGCGCCTAATGCCTCTCAGGTATTCTCTGG
>Ga0181373_1000118_pt1 | contig 21144 bp, 43 predicted proteins | sample LowvirmetaG_3_FD_130159 | JGI IMG/M metagenome (GOLD analysis project Ga0181373, IMG submission 130159) | Marine viral communities from the Subarctic Pacific Ocean - Lowphox_09 viral metaG | ecosystem: Environmental > Aquatic > Marine > Oceanic | place: Subarctic Pacific Ocean | collected... | reverse complement strand
TATTAATGCCTCGGATGAACGTGGTATTGAAACGATTAGAGATAAAGTATCAGGATTTGCGTCATCAGCTAGTTTTAAACCACTTAAAGTGGTCATTTTGGATGAAGCTGATTTTCTTACTATTCAAGCGCAGGCTTCTCTCCGTAATGTCATTGAAACGTTTTCGCGTACTACTAGGTTTATCTTAACTTGTAATTATGTAGAGCGTATTATTGATCCTTTACAGTCAAGATGCCAAACACTTAAAGTAGTACCTCCCTCAAAGCAAGATATTGCTTACCATCTTATGGATGTGTTTAAAAGTGAAGAAGTAGGATGCGGGGCAGATGATTTAAGAACTATTGTAAATCAATATTACCCTGATATCCGTAAAATGCTCAATACTATCCAACTATCAATTCAAGATGGTGAGGTTGTAATTGATAAATCAGTACTTGTATCATCTAATTATATGACCCAAGTGCTTAAAGAATTAATAGGTAAAAAATCTTGGAAAACAATTAGACAAATTATTGCAGATGCTAATATCCAAGATTTTGAAGAATTATATCGTTATCTTTATGATAATGCTGATAAATTTGCTTCTGGTAAAGAAGGAATAGTAGCTTATCATATTAATGAATATTCATATCAATCTAATTTTAGAATTGATAAAGAAATAAATTGTATGGCTTTAATCAACCAACTAATTAATTTATAATGGAAAGATTTTTAAATAATAAGTATGTAAGATTACTTTTTAGTATTTCGATTATGGGATCTGCTATACCTTCAATATATCAAGATTTTACTTATGGTCATAGTGGTATTTGGACTCATTATGGTATGATGTTAGTAGGTGTTTTATATTTTATTGAATCATTACTTTGGACTTTAGATTTATGGCGACAAGAAAACAACTAAAAAATACTTTAGAACGTTATGAAACGTTAATATTCGAAAATAAAGGATATGATACAAATGACTTTTATAATTTAAAAAGAGAATTATTAAAAGGAGAACATTTAGATCTAATTCAAATATTTGAAGTGCTAGAAGCTATGGTTGAAAAAAAACATAACGATCTAATGAATCGTAGATTAAATCTATTAACTGTATGGTCTACAATATTTTTACCTTTATCATTTTATACTGGACTTTGGGGAATGAATTTTGATGATGTACCTTTAATATCAGATGATAATGGATTCTGGATTTTTGCAGGATTAACAATAATTACAATAGGAGGAATGTTTGCCTACTTTAAAAGAAACAAATGGATATAAATAATAATAAATTAAATTAAAATGTCACAACAACAACAAATGCAATTGAATGTAGATTTAAAAAATACTACATCAGTCGAAACCCCTGATGGTGGGGTTGTTTTCCAACAAGGAGTAATACTTCGTAAAGTTTCTAAATTTGTAGTGGGTGCTGATGAAGATGCAGTAATGCCTATTCCTGTATTTTTTGATCCTAAAACAGGTAAAATTATTGTAGATACCTTACCTCCGGATTTAAGAGAAGAATATAAAGATTATACTATTGCCTAATGAAACTTTGGGACTGGTTAGATGAAATAACAGTTAAGAAGACTCCAGCCTCTCAATTTTGTGAAAAAGATTGGGAGAGTTGGAATTCTTACATGGTTCATAGATTTATATCTATGGGGCAAAACAATATAGAAATTTCTAATATTGCTCAAAAAATGCACCCTACAGATAAAATAGGAATTTACAATTTTTATTGTAATATGATTCCTAAGAAAAAAGTATGGAATAAGTATATTAAATCATCCAAAAAATCAAAAAATAAAGAATTAGTTGAAATAATAGCTAGTTATTTTGAAGTTGGATCCCATGAAGCAGATCATTATATTGACATCATAGGTAAGAATGAAGTAAAAAATATTCTTACTTCTATAGGAAAAGAAAAAAAAGAAATAACCAAATTATTTAAAATATGAGTCCGGAATTATATGAAATGCTTATGAAGTCAGCTGAAGCTGATAAAGCAAAAGCAATACTATCATTAGATTTATTAGGAAACAAAGCAACAGGTATTGGAGATCATTCAACAGAAGATTTTTATAAAAATGCTGAAGAAGCTCTTGCTATGTTAGTAGATGCAGATGATAAAATCAATACCTTAAAATTATATTATAATAATAAAAAAGTAATTTAATGAGTAACTCAATTAAAGAATACGAACTAAGAAATGAAGGTGAAGTTGAAGCTATAGTAACTTCACCAACAGTAGAATTATTTGAAACAGAATACCCAGAATTATCTGAAGAATTTAAAAGAATTACTGAAGAAATGTATGAAATGTTTGCTGCTAAACATATGGATTATGGGTTAAATAATATTGCTTTAGGTGGGGATATTTTAAACAATAAAGATGATAAAAAATTTTCACTAACAGGTTTAGCGATTAGACTTACAGATAAGATCTCTAGATTAAAAAATCTTTTACTTAATGGTAAAAATTTTGTTAAAGGAGAAGGAATGGAAGATACATTTATTGACATAGCCAATTACGGAATAATTGGTTTGTTAGTAGGGCGTAACAAGTGGAAGAAATAATGGCTAAAAAAATACCATCAATAGTAAAACAAATTAGAAATTATAAACCTGAACCCTTAAATTATGGGTATCAGAAAAATGTTTCTTTTTCTCAACTTTCTATGTTTAGGCAATGTCCTAAAAAATGGTCACTTCAATATAAAGAAGGTCATAAGCAATATACACCAACAATTCATACTATATTTGGTACAGCTTTACATGAAGCCGTCCAACATTATTTAACAGTAATGTATGATAAAAGTGCTGCAGCTGCTGATAGAGAAGATATTGTGGGTATGTTTGAAGAATGCTTAAGAGAAGAATATGCTAAGCAATATAAGAAAAATTCAGAAACACATTTTAGTACCCCTGAACAATTAAGAGAGTTTTATGATGATGGGGTTACCATTATTAATTATTTAAAGAAAAATAGAGGGAAATATTTTAGTAAACGTGGTTGGTATCTTGCAGGTTGTGAGGTACCAATTATGATATCGCCTAATAAACGTTATAACAACGTATTATACCAAGGCTTCTTAGATGTTGTGTTATACCATGAACCCACAAATAAATTCCATATACTCGATATAAAAACATCAACATCTGGATGGAATGCAAAAGCTAAAAAAGATGAGGATAAACAATTTCAATTAATTTTATATAAAAAATTCTTTAGTGAAACATTTAATGTACCTTTAGAAAATATAGATATTGAGTTTTTTATTGTTAAACGTAGACTTTATGAAAGTGAAGATTATGTAATACCCAGAATACAACAATTCATTCCAGCTTCAGGTAAAGTAAAAATGAATAGAGCAACTAAAGCTTTAAATGAATTTATTACAAAAGCATTTAACCAAAAAGGATATGCCGAAGTAGATCATTTACCAACACCCAATAACCCTAATAATAATTGCAATTGGTGTCCCTTCCACAAAACCCATTTATGTTCAGCAACATTTTAAAAATTATACGTATGTATAAATATATTAATATAAAATAAATAAATTATGGCAAATTCAAAAGATATGACACTAACAAGTGTAAAAGTAAAAAGTGATTTGTTTGAAAATTTTAAAATTGAATGTGTAAAACGTAAGTTTTCTTTCCAAAAACTTGCTGATCGTTCAATTTATTTGTATCTTACAGATGAAAATTTTAGAAAACAAATTAACAACCAAACAAACTTAGAAATTAAAGAATAAAAGTAGATGAAAGAAGGTTATATTAAATCAGGTGATAGGAAAAAAATACTATTACTAACGGATGACATTAGAGTTCATTCAGGAGTTGCTCAAATAGGAAGAGAACTTATATTAAATACTGCTCATCATTATAATTGGTGTCAAATAGCAGGTTCGATTAAACACCCTGATAAGGGAAAAATTCAAGATATAAGTCCTGATATTAACAAAGAAGCACAAATTGAAGATGCTTACTGTAAATTATATCCTGTAGACGGTTATGGAGATGAGAATCTTTTAAGAGAAATTCTTAAAATAGAAAAACCAGATGCTATTTTCTTAATTACAGATCCTAGATATTTTCAATGGTTATTTAACATGGAAGAAGAAATTCGTGTAAAAATTCCAATCGTATATCTAAACATCTGGGATGATTTACCAGCACCTCAATATAATGAAGATTTTTATGATTCATGTGATGCTTTATTTGGGATTTCAAAACAAACAGTTATAATTAATAAAATTGTTTTAGGTGAAAAAGCAAATGGAAAAATTATTAAGTACGTTCCTCATGGTTTAGATACTAAAAAATTCTTTCCCCTTGTAGAAAAAGATGAAGAATATAAAAAATTCAAAAAATATATAACTAAAGGTAAAGATAAAGATTTTATTTTATTTTTTAATTCTAGAAATATTAGACGTAAATCAATCCCTGATGCTTTAACAGCATGGAAGTTATTTATAGATACTCTTAGTGATGAAGAAAAATCAAAAGTTCAATTCATACTTCATACAGATCCTGTAAGTGATCATGGAACTGACCTCCCAGCTGTTGTAGAATATTTGTTAGGTGAAGATGATGAAACTGTAGTTATTTCAAATCAAAAGATTCCCCACCAACATATGAATTATCTCTATAATATGGCTGATGGTGTTATTTTATTATCATCTGCTGAAGGGTGGGGATTAGCTTTAACTGAATCTTTACTAACAGGTACTCCATTTATTGCTAATGTAACTGGGGGAATGCAAGATCAGATGAGATTTGTAGATGATAAAGGTAATTGGTACACAAATTCAGAAAAAATACCATCTAATCAGTTTGGAACCTATAAAGAACATGGTGAATGGGCATTACCTGTTTATCCTAAAGCTATGGGAATGGTAGGATCACCTATAACACCTTATATTTGGGATAGTAGATGTGATTTTAGAGATGCAAGAGATAGAATTGTTGAGTTATATAAAATGTCTAAAGAAGATAGACAAAAAATAGGTAATGCTGGTAGAGAATGGGCTATGGGTAATGAAGCAGGATTTACTGCTCACCAAATGGGAGAAAAATTTATTGATGGTATTGATGAGTTATTTTCAACTTGGAAGCCCAGAAAAAAATTCACATTTTCCAAGGATACAGATTATAAACCTAGAGTTTTAAACCACAAATTAGAATATTAAATGAAAAATACATTTGTTATAAGTGCCCCAATAGATACCTATTCAGGATACGGAGCAAGATCAAGAGATTTTATTAAAGCTTTAATAGAATCTAATAAATATGAAGTAAAAATTCTATCCCAAAGATGGGGGAATACAAGAAGGGGATTTTTAGATGATTTTCCTGAATGGGGCTTTATGAAAAACCACATTATCCCAAATTTAACATCTAAACCTAATATTTGGTGTCAAATTACAGTTCCAAATGAATTCCAACCTGTAGGAGATTATAATATTGGTTTAACAGCTGGTATTGAAACAACAGCTTGTGCACCACAGTGGATTGAAGGGTGTAATAAAATGGATTTAGTATTGACGTCATCAAACCATTCAAAACATGTTTTTGAGACATCATCATATGAAGTACAACACCAACAAACAGGTGAAAAACAAATTCTTAAATTAACTACCCCTGTAAAAGTATTATTTGAAGGAGCTAATTTAGATGTATATAAAACACTAAATACCCCTATGACTAATGATGATTTATTTGAATCAATAAATTCAATCCCAGAAAAGTTTGCTTATTTATTTGTAGGCCATTGGTTACAAGGAGACATTGGACATGATAGAAAAAATGTTGGGTTATTAATTAAAGCTTTTTATGAAGTATTTAAAAATAAGTCTAATGCCCCAGCATTAGTTCTAAAAGTTAGTTGTGGGAAAGGTTCCAAAATGGATAAGAGTGAAGTAATGAAAAGAATCCATTCTATAAGAAAATCAGTACCTTCTTCAAAATTACCTAATGTATATTTGATCCATGGGGATTTTTCAGATGAAGAAATGAATGAATTATATAACCATCCTAAAATTAAATCGATGATTTCAGCTACTAAAGGAGAAGGATTTGGTAGACCTTTATTGGAATTTGCATTAACAGGAAAACCAATTATAGCTTCAGGATGGTCGGGTCAAACAGATTTTTTAAATCCAAAACTAACAGCTTTAATGGGTGGGAAAGTTAATCCCCTTCATCCTTCTTCCCAACAGAAAGATATGTTAATTGAAGGTTCACAATGGTTTGATGTTGATCATAACCATTTAGGACATTTTTTAACTGATGTTAAGAAAAATTATAAAAAATGGATAAAAAAGAGTAAAACCCAAAGCCATAGATTAAAGAAAAAATTTAGTTATGATGCTATGAAAGATTTACTTTTAAATATTTTAGATGAAAATGTAAATATTCCTACTCAAGTTCAACTTAAAATGCCTGAATTAAAAGGAAAAAAACTACCAACAATACAGTAATTATGGATAATTTAATTAAATGTGATAGATGTGGATCTGATGCCTGTTATGTTCAAGAAGTAAACGATGAAATAAAAAACTACCAATGTTATGGTTGTGGTTTTATAACTAATTCATTACTTAAAAAAGATACTAGATTTTTTGATGAACAGATGGAACTTCTCCCTAATCTTTATAAAGAATTAATGGGAGAGGATGAAGATGGAAAAATTTGGATGCCTTCAACAGTTAATATGCCTACTAAAGGAATGGTATTTGCTAATGGTAAAAATTCATTAGAATGGAAATGGGCTGCAGTTTTAGCAGTTCCTGTTAAAGAAGAAGAAAAAGAAAAATACCCCAACCCTCATAAAGAAGGAGAATTTTATGAGTGGAGAATGGATATGGATACTATTAAAGAGTTTGATGAAAAAGATTATATAGAAGCCTTAGATTACATAGGAATATTTACAGGAGAAGAAAAATGAAAATATTAGTTACAGGAGGAGCTGGTTTTATAGGTTCTAATTTAATAAAAAAATTATTAAATGAAGAACATAATCATATTGTACACTCTTTAGATGACTATTCTACAGGTAAAACTAAGATAAAAGGTTGTGAGTATTTTGAAGGTGATATTGAAGAAATAGATACAATTCATAAAGATTATGATTTAATTTTTCATTTAGCTGCTCAATCTCGAGTACAACCCTCATTTGAAAACCCAACAGAAACATTTAGAGTAAATGTAAAAGGGACGGAAGAAGTTTGTAAATTTGCTTCTAGAATAAATGCTAAATTAGTTTATGCTGGTTCATCCTCTAAACACCACAACCCAGCTACTTCACCTTATGCTATGTACAAATATTTAGGAGAAGGTGTAATTAATTTATATAAAGAATCATTTGGTTTAAATGCTGAAATATGTAGATTTTATAATGTTTATGGTCCTGGTGAAGCATTAGATGAAATAAATGGTAATGTAATTGGTATTTGGAGAGCTAAAATTAATAAAGATTTACCTATAGAAATTGTAGGTAATGGAGAACAAAGGAGAGATTTCACTCATGTAGATGATATTGTAGATGGTTTATGGAGAATTGGAAGACAACAATTTCAAAAAGCGCCAGAATTTTTCCAAACATCTTCAAGTATTAAAGCGTGGGAGTTAGGAACAGGAGTTAATTATTCTATAAACGATTTAGCTTCAATGTTTGTAAATAAATTTGGTTGTAATATTAAATACATTGATGACCAACCAGGTAATTACCGAAAAACTTTGTGCACAGACACAACAACTCAAGATATTTTAGGTTGGGAACCTAAAGATAGATTATTAGATTATATACAAACACTATAATATGAATATAAGTTATGCCATAACAGTTTGTAATGAAGCTGTAGAAATCCAAAGATTAGTATCTTTCCTTCTAGAAAATAAAAGATATGAAGATGAAATAGTAATATTATTTGATTCAAAAAATGGAACTAATACTGTTGAAGAATATTTACGATCTCATTCTATTAATGGAGAGTTCATTTGGCATAAAAAAGAATTTGAAGGTCATTTTGCTGATTGGAAAAATTATTTAACTTCTTTATGTAGTGGTGATTGGGTATTTCAAATTGATGGTGATGAAATTCCTCATGAAACTTTAATTGAATACCTCCCAGAAATTATTGAAAGTAATCCTAAAAATGAAGTAATTAGAGTTCCTAGAGTTAATACTGTATTTGGTTTAACTGATGAATATGTTAGACAGTGGGGTTGGAGAATTAATGAAGAAGGTTGGGTAAATTGGCCTGATTTCCAATGGAGAATTTATAAAAACCATCCAAAAATTCAATGGAAAAATAAGGTACATGAAGTATTAGAGGGTTATGAAACATGGTCTAATTTACATGAAACAGAAGAATTTGCTTTATATCACCCTAAAGATATAGAAAGACAAGTAAAACAAAACAATTATTATAATACCCTTTAAAATGGCAGATACTCAAAATAATGGTAATACTCAACTTAATGATAGTAGAAATAACTTTAACGATAAAGTTAGTAAACTTAGTTTATTAGGTAAAAGTAAGAAAGTAAAATGGTCTGATAAAAGACGTTATAGAAATATTTAATATGGCAAAAGAAATAGTAGGATTTACAGCTGGTAATTTTGATTTAATTCATCCAGGCTATGTTTATACATTTGAAGCAGCAAAACAACACTGCGATAAATTTATCGTATTTTTACAAAGGGATCCTTCATTACATAGGAATTCAAAATATAAACCAGTAATCCCTATACATGAAAGATATAGAACATTAATGGCTATAAAATACATTGATGAAGTTTATGTATATCAAACTGAAGATGAATTATATGAATTAATAGATTTTTTTAAACCTGATATTAGAATATTAGGTGAAGATTATATTGGTAAATCATTTACAGGTGATGATTTACCCCCTAAAGTAGTTTATACAACTAGGGCACATGGTTGGTCAACCACTAAAATGAAAGATATGATTACAATGCAAACCATTAAACAAAACCCCGAAGTAATTGATGCAGCTAAATATTTTGAACGTAAATTAAAAATGGATGAATAAATATAAAATTGAAATTACTTTACCTAACGGATCATCATATCAAATAGAATTAACAACTGATAGGTTAGAATGGACAATGGATCAATATCAAAGAAACCGTCAACCTTTAAATTGGAAAATTATAAAAAAAGAAGCAATATAATTATGAAAAAAGTAAAAAAGAAAATATTAATAACAGGAGTAGCAGGTTTATTAGGAAGTAGATTAGCTGATTGGATTATCGAGAATAAAGGAGATGAATACCAGATAATTGGGGTTGATGATTTAAGTGGAGGATTTGAAGAAAATATTAATCCAGAAGTTAATTTTTGGCAAATGGATTTAGTTAACCATCCAATTGAAAATATATTTGAATCTCATAAGATTGATTATGTTTATCATTTTGCAGCTTATGCAGCTGAGGGTTTATCACCTTTTATTAGAACTCATAATTACCAAAATAATCTAGTAGCGACATCACGTATAGTTACTCAATGTATTAAACACGATATAAAACGTTTAGTATTCACGTCTACAATGGCTGTGTATGGTCATGGTGAAGGTGGAATTTTCCATGAAGATATGCGTAGAAACCCAATTGATCCTTACGGTGTTGCTAAAATGGGTTGTGAGAGAGATATTGAAATTGCTAATGAACAACATGGATTAGATTATTGTATTATTAGACCTCATAATGTGTATGGGATGAAACAAAATATTTGGGATAAATATAGAAATGTATTGGGTATTTGGATGTTCCAGCATTTACATAATCAACCTTTATCTATTTTTGGAGATGGTTCTCAAACTAGAGCATTTAGTTATATAGATGATTCTTTAGAACCTTTATTTAATGCTCACATTGAACCCAAAGCATCAAAGCAAATAATTAATTTAGGAGGTATTGAAGAAATTAGTATAGCGGGGGCAAATGAAGCTCTAAAAAATGTTATAGAAAAAGATACAGGTAAAAGACCTAAAACTTTATTTTTAGAAGGTAGACATGAAGTAAAACATGCTGTTCCTACATACCAAAAATCAATTGATATTTTAGGGTTTGAATATAAAACCACATTAGAAGAAGGATTAGCTAAAATGTGGGATTGGGCTAAAAAACAACCTATGAGAGATAGATTTATTTGGGAAAATTATGAATTAGATAAAGGAATATACTCTTTTTGGAAAGATGATTTTACAAAAACTAATAAATAAAAGTTACTATTGTTCTATAGGTTACATAAGTAGTTATGAAGATTTAAATAGGTTAGAAGTTTATATTAACTATAATTTCCCTATCCTTTTAGAATTCAAAAATCTTATTATAGTAACTAATTATTCTGGTAATTTTCAAAAAGAAAACGAAAAATTATGGAAGGAATACTTTCCAGATTGTATTTTAATTGATTTAAAAGAAAATAGAGGACATTCTTTTGGAATTGCGGATCAAGAAAATGCTATTATAGATTATTGCAAAAAAAATCACATAGATTGGATTTGTAAATCAACACATGATGTTACTATAGAAGAATATGTCCTACACTTAGAAATACCTAAAAATAAAAGTTTTTATTATTTAGAAGGAGTTGGGGTTGGTGCCTTTAATGAATACCCAACTAGTGATAATTTTTTAAGTGGTGAATATTTTTACCCTCAAACAAATTTTTATTTTATAGATACAACTAAAATAGATTATCTCTATGATAAAGAGTATGTTGATGATACTTACAATTTTATCCAAAATTTAGAAAATTATAGTGGTAGAGTTTGGGAACATATTGAAGGGTGGACTTGTGAATATTTTTTAAAGGATTGTGTGATTCGTAATAATCTCTCCAAACATCATTTGGTTCCCCCAAACAACTTTCATATATTATTACAAATAATTGATAAATATAGAATACAAGATAGCAGTCATAAAAATATATTAATAGAAGGTATTTGTCATTATCATGACTATGATAAACAAATAATGGATTTATCACTAAACAAAGCAAGATGGCACACGGAATTTATAGAACTACAGAATTATTTGAACAACAATTAGCAGATTACACAGGAGCTAAATATGCCGTAACTGTAGATAATATGAGCAATGGTTTATTTCTTGCTTTATATTATGAAAACCATATCAAAAATAATATCAAAAATAAAACAGTAACTTGTCCTTCAAGAACATACCCATCAGTCCCTTGTGAAATTATCCATGCTGGGTTAAAAATACAATGGAAACCCGTTAACGGGGAAACTTTAACGGGAGCTTACCAGTTAGAGGGTTCTAATGTATGGGACTCAGCTTTAACTTTTACAGCAGATATGTTTATACCTGAATCACATATGTGTGTATCATTTACAGGTCCTTATAAACATTTTAAATTAAGTAAAGGTGGAGCTATATTAACTGATAATGAAGAAGCTTATAATTGGTTTAAACGAGCTAGATATTCAGGTAGGAATGAATGTTCATACCATGATGATGAATTTGATATGTTAGGTTGGAATTTTTATATGATGCCTGAACTAGCAGCTCGTGGTGTATTACTTATGGGGCAGTTTTATAATATGGATGGAACTAAAAAACACCAGGAAGATTTAACTTTACCTTATCCTGATTTATCAAAATTTAAAATATATAACCAATGAAATTAGCAATATTTGGATATGGAGGACATGCTAGAGAAGTAGCAGCCCAAATTGGGAAACCAGTAACATTTTATGTTGATGATCAATATGTAAATGATGTCGCACAACCTATCTCAAATTTCAATCCAGAAGAGGAGAGTATGATGATAGCAGTTGCTAATAGTAAAGATAGGGAAAAAATTGTAAATCAATTACCATCTAATACTAAATATTTTTCTTTTATTCACCCAACAGCTCAAGTTATAGGTGATGATATAATAATTGGAGTTGGTAGTTTTATAGGAATGAATACTATTTTAACTACTAATATAAAACTAGGTGAACATACTTTATTAAATAGAGGTAACCAAATTGGACATGATACTATAATAGGAAACTATTTTAGTGCAATGCCCGGAGCTATAGTATCAGGAAATGTTACAATAGGTGATTGTGTTTATTTAGGAACAAATTCTTCAATTAAAGAAAAATTAAGTATTTCAAATAGAGTTATTATAGGTCTTAATTCAGGAGTTGTTAAAGATATAGATAAAGAAGGAATATTTGGGGGTTGTCCAGCTAAAAAAATAAAATAATGGTTCATATATTTTACAGACATTATAATATTGAAGGTACTGATTATAGAGGAAGACCATCTTGGTTTAACTTTGAAAATTGTTTCAAAAATTTATTAGAAACTATTAAAGATAAAAATGTAAACCTTCATGTTGTTTTTGATGGTAAAATTGAAGATAATTGGATTTATAATTATCAAAATCACTATACAACCCATGAAATAGAAGCAAAAGAAGATCAAAAATCATTTTGGAAAACCTGGGAAATAGCTAAAAATACTAACATAAATAATAATGATTTAATTTATTTTCTAGAAAATGATTATTTACATAAAAAAGATTGGGTAGATAAAATAAATGAATTATTTAAAAAATATGATTTATTACATTATATTTCTTTATATGATCATAATGATAAATACTTTCCTACCTATAATGATTTAGTATCTAAAATTATAACAACCGACTCCCACCACTGGAGAACATCACCTAGTACTTGTGGTAGTTTTATTATTAAAAAACAATTATTTGATCTAGATTACGATATTCATACAACTACTCGTGGAGATCACAACAAATTTATTGATCTTTATAACCAACGACAAAGATTAGTAATAACCCCTATTCCAGGATTATCAACTCACTGTATGCAGGGATTATTATCTCCTACAATTAATTGGGAAAATATAAATTATAAAAATAAATAAAATGACAAAAGAAGAATTTGAAACTCATGTAAGTAATTTATCACCCCAAACAGTAGGGGAAATGCATTATGGACATTTTGAAAATTTTACAAAAATGGTACAAATAGTAAAACCATCTTCTATTCTAGAGTTAGGATTTAATAGAGGGGTTAGTGCCCTTATGTGGCTATTTAATACTCCTGATGAGTGTAAATTACATAGTATAGATTTAAGAAGTAAAGAAACAGTATCTAAATCATTAGAATATATTAATGGTATTTTTGGGGATAGGTTCAAATATTCTCATTTAGACCATAGTGTATTAACTGAAGATTTTGTGGGTATGACTGGGATGGTAGATCAATATGATCTAATTTTTATAGATGGTGATCACACATATCAAGGTATATTAAGAGACACAGAAAACGTATTAAGAATGAATCCAAAATATATAGCTTTTGATGATTATTTCCATAGAGCTCATGGGTATGATACTCAAAGAGTAATTAAACAATTTGGATTAGAAGTAATAGAAGAGTATAGAGTTGATGTAGGTCAAGCAATTACAAAAAACCCACATTATAAATCATGATAAGCGTAATTATCCCTACATACAGAAATCCTGATTATTTAGATTTATGTCTACTTTCAGCAATTGATCAACAATCACATAAAAATGAGATAATTGTTGTTGTAGATGGTTTTATTGAAGAAAGCCAAGAAATATTAGATAAGTATAAAGATAAAATTAATGTACTTGATTTAGGAGAAAATCAAGGAATGCAACAAGCTCTTAATTTAGGAGTTATGAATGCTACTAATGAAATTATTTTTATAGTAAATGATGATAATGTGTTTGGTAAAGATTGGGATATAACCATATTAGAAGATATTAAAGAAAAAAGTGTATTAACTCTAAACCAAATTGAACCTACAGGTCCAGGCATATTTAATTTTCCGGTTATGGATTTTGGGCGTACCCCAAAAGCATTTGATTATGATACATTTATAGAGTATGAACAATCAATTAAAAAAGATACATTAACTTTAAATGGAGGTATTTTTCCGTTTGCAATGTATAAAAAATATTATATGGCTGTTGGTGGTTTTGATACAATGTATCAATCTCCATTTATATGTGACTGGGATTTTTTCCTAAAATTGGATCTAATAGGTTTAGGTTTTTCTAGGACTCATAAATCCCATTTATATCATTTTGGGAGTACAGCTACTAAAAATGGCAAAGAAGGAGATAAATTTAAAGCAACTGAAGGACCAGCTGCTGAGGTATTTAGGTATAAGTGGGGGATGAATCCTCAACTATTTGAAAATAATTCACATAGTCCTAAAGGGAATGTTATTAGGGGAATAAAATTTTAATATTTATAATTGATTCTAACCCCAAATACCCCTCAAATTATGGATGAAAAAGATAATAAAAAAATGACTGAAAAGAGAGAGGTTACTTATATAGAATTGACTTGGGAAGATAATGAAGATTTACTTAATTTAGCTAATAGTGAACAATTTTCCCATTTTATTCTAGAAGAAAGTTTAAAAGCAATTATAGATGCTTTAAAAAACAAAAAACCCAAAGCTGAATTATTTAATATTTTTAACATGTCTGTTATTATTGAAATAAATAAACCTCAATTTAAAGATGTTTTAAATAAAATAAATGAAATGTTTATACAAAATGAAGAGTATGAAAGATGTACTCAACTATCTAACCTAATAACAAAATATAAATTATGACCCAATACAAATACTACTACTTAAACGATAAAAAAGAAGAAACAGTTGGAACTTGTTATGCTGCAAATAAACATGAAGCATTAATAATTGCCAGTAGAATCAAAAAATTAGATGTTAATAAGTTTGTAGAATTATTTGGTGTGAAAAAACTATAATTATGGATACGGGTAATGAAGATTTAAAAAAATTATTTAATATTATTCTTGGAACTAATGTTAATATCAAAGATAATATTGATGAGTCTGAAGAACTTGTCTTTCATAGCTTTATTAAAAAGTTAGAAAATTCCTATAAAATTGAAAATGAAGTATTTGAATCTGGGGGGATTGATTTAACTAAAGTAACTGATGGTTTATGGTTTGTTGTTGAAAATACCCTTAAAATGTTATATGGAGAAGAAGCAGTAGAAATAATTATATGGTATATTTATGACAGATTCAATCCAGACGGTAGTATAGTACCATTAGAAGGCCCTGGTGATAAACAGTTTATTCTTAAAGATTCCAATGATCTTTGGAATTATATCAAATACAAATCTCCCAAATAAATTTGGAGTAGTCATAATCTTTTCGTATATTGGTATAGTTATATGTTAGTTACAATATATAAAAATACAATATGGAATATAAAATGATAAAATGTACATCTTGTGGGGCGGATATGCCTGAATTGAGATTAACCAAATTTGGATATAAAGTTTGTGTTAATTGTTCAACTATAGGTGCATATAAAGCAGTAAGTACTGTAAATGGGACAGGTGACCATACATGGAATGACATTCAAATTATGACACCTGAACAAGCAAAATTAGCATCTGAAGCTAGTGCTAAAAAAGCAAAATTTGATTCATATAAAAATTTAGATGCCTAAACCTAGACCACTTACAAAAGAAATGATTTTAGCTGCAATGGCTAAGACTAAATCAAATATGGCAGCTGCTAGATATTTGAGTTGTTCTTACGTACATTATAAAAAATGGGCAAAGATATATGAGAGTGATACTCATGAAAACTTATTTGAACAACATAAAAACCAATCAGGAGTAGGAATACCTAAATTTCTTAGAGCAGGAGGAAAAGAACCAGCATTATTAGATATTATTGAAGGTAGAGTAAATGCTTCATCATTTACCCCAGATAAAATTAAGTATAGACTTATTACTGAAGGGTATTTAGAAGAAAAATGTGGGAATTGTGGTTTTGAAGAACGTAGAGTATTAGATTACAAAATGCCTTTATTATTACATTTTAAAGATGGTAATAAAAAAATTATAAATTGGATAATATAGAATTGTTATGTTATAATCATTATTTTTTAACAGTTGGAGATATATTTTCAGATAAGCAAATTAAAGGAATTGAAGACCATAAACCAGTAAATCAAGGTAAAGTAGAATGGGAAGTAGATGATTACCATCTCCAACGTTTAAAAGAGTTAGGATTAGATGATAGTGAAGATGAATTAAATATAATATCAAGGATATAATGGCTAAAAAAACAAGAAATATTAAAAGATCAAAACATGATAAACTTGTTAATGATTATGATAAACAAAAAGAAAAACATTTAGAGCGTTTAGCTAATAAGATGTTGAAAGATGATGAAAAAAATAATCGATTAAAAAATAAAAATATTAAAGGAGATTTTTTAGATAAATTTTAAAATTAAATATTATGAAGTTATACAAATTCGACAAATCAAGTTTAGAGTACAAATCAGTAAATTACCCATTAACTTTTTTAAAGTTTGCAATTGGGTTTTTATCTATCTTTTTATTTTTAGGGTTAACAACAGCCCCTAGGAATGTTGAAGATATTAAATATATTACTGAAACTGAAAAAGTATTAATTGTAAATGAATTCAATGAATTTAGTGAAGAAAAATTAGTTGAAAAAATTGATGAATTAAACTTTAAATTCCCCCACATTGTTTTAGCCCAATCAATTTTAGAAACAGGTCATTATGAGTCTAGAATTTTTAAAGAAAATAATAATTTGTTTGGAATGAAAGAAGCTCGTGTTAGACTTAATTTAGCTGAAGGGACTCAACATGGGCATGCTTATTATAAAAATTGGGAAGAATCAGTTACAGATTATGCTTTATGGTATTCAACATATGCCTATAAGTGTAAAACAGAAAAACAATTATATAAATTATTAGATAAGCAATATGCTGAAGCCAGTGCATATGTATCATCATTACAACACGTAATTGAAATTAATAACTTAAAAGAAAAATTCGAATAAAATGGCTAAAATGGTATCCTTTACCCATAAGGGAAACAGCAGAAAAAAGCGTCCAGGTGTTCACGCTAAAACTAAAACATCAAGAAGTAAAAATGCAACTAATTATAAAAAAGCCTATCGAGGGCAAGGAAAACAATAATGTTATGAGTAAAAATTCACAAAAAGCAAATTATCAACAATCCCTAGAATGGTTAAAATGGGCAAAATCAAAATACCCAACACTAAAAAGAAAAAAATCAAAACCCCTATATAGAGTTGAAGAATAAAAAGTTCCAAACCCAAAATTACGCTGACAAATACTTCTCAGGTATTGAAGATGAAATATTATCTGAAATGGCTTATCAGTTTCCTATAGAATTTAGGAAAATGTGTATTTTAATGTGTTTAGATTTTCAAATGCAAAAAGAAAGTTATGAAAAAGAAAATAGTAATAGTAGGGGAAACGTGTGTTGATAAATTTATCTACTGTGAAGTAAATAGATTATCACCTGAAGCACCAGTCCCAATTTTAAACCCAATTAGAACTGTTAAAAACAACGGTATGGCAGGAAATACTGTTGCTAATGTTAAGGCATTACTTCCAGAATGTAGTATAATTTCATTTTCTCCCCTCAAAAATCCAACTAAAACCAGATATGTTGAAGAAAAAACAAACCATATGTTTTTTAGATTTGATGAAGGTGATAATGAAATAAAACCTTTTAAATGGTCAAAAGATTATATTCATTTTCTAGAAACTGCTGATTTAGTAATTGTAAGTGATTATGATAAAGGTTATTTAAGTGATGGTGATTTAACTAGAATAGCACATCATTCAAAATTATCAATATTAGATAGTAAAAGAAAATTAACTAGTGATGTAACTAGACATTTCACATTTGTAAAATTAAATGAGGAAGAATCATTAAATAACTCTGATGTAAATAAATCAAATGTAATTACAACTTTAGGATCAGCTGGGGCAATGTTTAATGATATAGTGTACCCATCACCAAAACCACAAGAAACAATTGATGTTAGTGGAGCAGGTGACACCTTTACAGCTGCTTTTTCAGTAAGTTATCTTGATACTAAAAATATTCCTTTATCTATATTATTTGCTAATGAAATTGCTTCCAAAGTTGTTAGTAAAAGGGGTGTAGTTACCCCATAAAAAATTTGGCTCCCCAAATTCTCTTTCGTATATTTAGGTATAAATAAAGGTTACGCATATGGCACTTTGGAAGTTTACAAATAAAAATAAATATGGCAATTTAAGGAGTCGTATTATTTATAAACCTGAGGGGGAAACATTAAGTTTCAATCCTAAAGGGTTTGGATCATTTATTCATGTTCAAATGTTTAAATATGAATATAAACATGAAATTCTCCCCCCATCATTAGTTACATTGGGAGATAATAAATTTATCGTTCCTACTTGGCAAAAAGTAAATCCAAATACAACATTAAAAGATATCAATTGGGTTAAACCAAAACCTAAAAAACAAAAAACAGAAACAGTAATTAAAACCCATATAAGTGGTAGTGGGTTAGGTGAATATACCACAAAATATTATCCCGAATCAGGTAAATATCATTGTTCATGTCCTGGTTATTGGAGATCAAGGGGTAATTGTAAACATGTAAAAGAAATGAAAAATGAAAAATAATAAATTTCAAGGAAAAACAGACCAACAACTTAGGTCTAGTTATATTGGAGCTTTTGTTTCAATGGTAGGAATAATTTTAGTAATAATTTATCAATTAATATTTTAAATATGGATTTTCAAATTGTAAGTATTGGAGATGGAATGTTATTCGGAGCCACTTATTATGGTAAGAATGATGTTGAGGAAGAAGATTGGGCAGAATTAAATTTATATCTGTTTATATTTAGATTAACTTGGAGATGGTTTTAATATGGGAAGAGGTAGACCAACAGAAGCACCAGCAGTGGTAAAAGAAAAATGGGTATTGGAATGTTATGATGTTCCAACAAAACCAGAATTAGGGTGGAAACAAACATGGCATTATGATAAGAAAAAAAATGCACATGGTTGTTGGAAGGTAGAAAACCACCCACCTAAGGGATGGAAATCACCTAAAATTAAAGCTGAAAAAGGTAAAGCATATAATAAACAACCTGTAGTAATGGTATTTAATACATCAAATCGTTCAAATGCTAAAACAAAAATGAAGGTTTGGAAAAATGAAAATATAGATTATATTTTAACTGCCCCTAAACTACCTGGCGTTCCTGATAAAGCAGTTGTGCTAGAATTAGGGGTAGGTGAAAGTTTTATTAAATTTTGGCAATCTAAATATAATTTATAATATTTATCAACGAATAAAAATTAAAAAACATGGCAACAAGAGCACTTATAGGTTATTTAGATGAAGATAGAAATTTTACCTGTACATACAACCACTATGATGGTTATCCTGAGCATTTAGGGAAAGCATTAAAGAAATTTTATAATACAGATGAGTTAGCAAATTCAATAGCTAATGAAGGATATATTTCATATGTTGATCCTGATGATGGAAGTTTAGATCAAAAACATGATGAACCAGCTAATAAAATGGTTCTTGATAGTGACATCGTAGAAGCAGGATTACAAATAGGTGAAAAAGTAGATGAGTATGGTGGTAATTATGGTTATGTGTGGTTTGGAGATGAGTGGATAACATTAAAAAATTATGGTATTCGTTCAATAGCTGATCAATTTGAAAAAGAGATGCCTGCAGATGGTGCAGGAATATTTAGAGTAGAAGAAGAAGTATCTGAAACTATAGAAGAAGATTATAGTGTAAAGTGGAATCAATTCATAACTGAAAATAAAGCAATTGATAATATGTGGGCTATTTATGTTAAATCATTAGTTAATGCTATTAGATTAAATGGTGCTGATGATTACAAAGACTTTAGTGAAGAAGATTTTGTTGAAGATTTTGAAAACTATATAGCTGATAAAATGGATTCATAAAAAAACTTATTGAAGACTTCCGCGAAGGGATTTGGCTTAGCCAGATCCCTTTCGTATATTTACCGGGTAAATGAGGCATGAAGCCAATAGAACACAAATTAAATAAAAGTTATGTCAAAGAAAATCAACGTAAACGTAGAAAACAGTAAAGTAATTGGTGGTAAATTATTCATCACAGGATTAAAAATGTCACGTCTGACAAACAAATTATCAGAATTCATAGTTAAAGGTTCAACTGTTCATCATCCCGTATTAAAGGATATGTATGAATACGATGGTCCTTATTCAAGATCATAAAAAATATTAATAAAAGACTTCTATGGGGATGCTTGGCTCCCCAAAGAAGTGTTCGTATATTTACAACGTAAATGATGATAAAAATAAAGGTTATGCTTAAAAAAATTGATTTTAAAATGTTAGCGATGGCAGTAGGTTCATTCGCAGTAGGTCTTGGAACAATGCATGGTGTTGTTCAAAATTATATTCACTTTGCTGGTGTAGAAAATGAAATGGGATTTGCCATTTTTGCTTTTATGCTTGGTATTTTAGGTTTAATAGGTATTAAAAAATAAGTTATGATTAGAGTTAAACAACCACAAACAGGTCCAGTTGTTATTGATTTAACAGGTCCAGATGGTAATGCATTTGCATTAATGGGTTATGCAAAAACATTTGCAAAGCAGTTAGATTTAGATAGTAATAAAATCATTAAGGATATGATGTCAGGGGATTATGAGAATTTAATTCAAGTATTTGATGATAATTTTGGTGATTTTGTAATTTTAGAAAGATAAGTTATGTTAGATTTAAATAAAGAAATGGCTTGGGTTACATTTATGAATGATGGATGGGAAACAAAATGGTTTCCAGTATTATGTCCAATTACAGGACGACATTTGGAGTTCGATAGTAAATTAACAATGAATCATTGTAGAGCACAGTTTAATAATGAAGGTAACTGGGTTACTTTTGGAATTGCTCCCACTAGCCAAATGATGATGAGAAACTCAGTAAGAGATAATTTATAAATAATTAATAATTAAAATAAAAGTTATGGCAAAAATAGAAAAATCGTTTTTAACCCCAAAGTGGTTAGTAGTTAAAAAAATGTATGAAGAAGGAACTAATGGTTCTGATAAATATGGTACCAATTTCCCAGTTGATGGTGAATTAAATGAATTAACTGTTGAATTTGTAGAAATTCTAGGTGAATTTACTCGCCAATTTGGTTGGGATTGTGTTATTGAGGGTGTAAAAATG
>Ga0181373_1000117_pt1 | contig 21231 bp, 28 predicted proteins | sample LowvirmetaG_3_FD_130159 | JGI IMG/M metagenome (GOLD analysis project Ga0181373, IMG submission 130159) | Marine viral communities from the Subarctic Pacific Ocean - Lowphox_09 viral metaG | ecosystem: Environmental > Aquatic > Marine > Oceanic | place: Subarctic Pacific Ocean | collected... | reverse complement strand
TGATGACAATGATCCGGGTGAGGATTGTACCACCGGACTTCGTATTCAAAATATGGGTCGTATGACTCCATACGGAAACACATATCGTTTCTTTATTGATGCGGAAACACCGACTTGTATTTTACCGCTGAATGCTGGTTACTCTGGACTCGGTGCGAGAATCGCAACTCAAACACCGTTTATTCTTGTGACAACTTCAGAGGAAGGATTCTGGAACAATCACCCGAGCGATGTTCCGTGGGGAGACACTTGGTCCACCGCAGAGCAAACACCATCGGGTCCGCTTCGCTACTTCTTGGGACAAGATCCACGACAGGATTTTGATTCACACTTTCCAATGGGTGATCTTCCCGATTGTGTCGGTGTTCCCGGTCTTGGTGACAACTACCCCTGTGCAGGTGTCGCAACTCCATACCGTCTGAACCAAACCAACAATTTGATCTTGGGTGAAAACAATGATATTTTTACATTGTCAAGACTTATTGTTGTCGTAAATTCAAATGCTCAAAATGCAAAGATCGGTGAGAATCCTTTTATGCAACTTACCACAAAGGGAAATGTAAGATTCAAGGGTGGTGTAAACCTGAACAAGTATGACGGTTTGCCACACTGGAATTATTACGAAACCATCGGTTACTTCGGAGATGCTACCCAGTCCACAATCTGGGAAGACTTGAACTACGATGACAGAGTTGATTTTGGAGACTTGCTGATGGTTCTGAATGACGCAGAAAGATATGACGATGTATTCGATGCAATTCTGAAAATCCTTGGGGCTTGGGGAAACTCAAATTCCTAAATAAATTTGTTCGTCACCAGCGAACAATTTTTATAAAAGGGGATTTGGTATGCTTAGACCATTAGCGTTACTTATTACTACGGCTGCATTTGGAGATATTGCCGGTGATCCAACTGAGTTTATGTCGTATGAAGTTTGGTCACAGAGTGAAGATGGTTTTTATTCGGCGACCGTATCCTCTGCTGTGTATACCGAACCCGAACAACAAGATGTCGTAGGTCTTCCCGAAGGTGCGATGCTGGTGACAATCACTGTTGAAAACAGTTGGGAGTCAATGCTGAACATCGAAGACCTCGACATCTACGTTGGGGAAAGCACATCAGAAATTGCTTCTCTTGTGATGCCGGGATACTTTTTTAATAATCCAATTCAAGACCAAATAGATCCTTTTTACAATGCCCCGGACTATGTGGACTTTGCTTACGAGACAGGTCTATTCTCTTGGGACTGGGGCTTTTCGGACGATGCGACAACGGATTCATTGGCTCCGGGGGAATCTTCAACTATTTGGATTCTATCGTGGGCAGAAGAATATACTACTTCCCCCGGAGTTCTGCAAGGTGAGGGTTCGGCGACAATTTTTGAAACATTTATGCCAGATTTAGAAACGGTTCCCGTTCCTGCTCCCGCGTCCGTTGCCTTGGGTGGTGTAGGCATTCTTATGGGTGGTAGAAGAAGACGCTACTAAATAACTGTATGAAGGATTTTCGTACATTTATTACAGAAGAATTAGATAAAGCCGAACAGTATCTTCAAAAATTCGAGGATGCTGTTTCTTCCACACATCGCCGTGCAGATATTAACGGTCACACTTTTTTTGTACCTTTAAAATTTAAAGATGAACTTCCAAATAAAATGATCGCCTCTGCATTCCAAGGTGACGAGCCTGCTGGTTGGGTTGGGCTTCTTGAATATGTTAAAAATAATAAACCTCAAAATGCAAATGTTACATATTTGCCTATTTTTTCAAAAGAAACTTTTCGGAGCGGGAAGCACGAAGATCCTCGTGGGGAAAACCCAAATCACAATATTCCCCAAAAACCATCCCAAGAAACCTCTCGACTTTTGGCAGCAGAAGACAAGTGGCTCCCGCTCGCCTCTGGAGGCTTCCTAGACCTCCAAGAAGACCCGTACAGGGGGGAAGGCTATGCTTTTGTCTGGAGCGACAGGGGCGACGTAGGCTCCCGTATCGTGGATCTAATCTCAGAGTATTTTGATCTTTTTGGCGACGGTAGGATCGACTCTGACGATCAAGGAATGTTCGGAGACTACCTTGCCACCAAAGGCATCACACCGTCTGTGACGAGCGAGACACCCATCGTAGACGAAGATATGGATAAGCGTGTGAAAGTAAATGTTGAAATTATAAAGGAATTCCTCAAATGATTCGTTTTGGTAATTTTCTAAATCAATCCGTTCTTCACGAAGCCGCTTCGCAAAAACATAAAATTATGATGCGGCGACCGACACCGATGTTCCCTGATGCAAAAAACATCAAATTAGAACCGCCACCTAAATTGTCATCTCCGTCAACCAAGATCGAACTCGATGAGGTTCGGGATGCGATGATTATGTCAGATGAAAAATTAAAATATCTTCTAGACTTAGATAAAAATTATATGAAAATGATGTCGGAAATAGTTGGTGGCGAAATGGATTTGATCAATGAAATCAAGCGGCAAATCGACACGACAACATTAAATATGAAATATTCGTTCAATCGACTTCGACCAAAAGAAACCGCAGAGTATTATGGTGAAACCCTAAAACCATTTGTTAAAGTTGATACACCAAGTTACCCAAGTAATCACACCGCTGTTGGCGAAACAATCGCAGGAATTCTTTCACGAAAATATCCAGAGTTTAAACGGGATCTTGAAAGGGTGGCAGAGGACAATTCCATTTCAAGAGTTGAGTTGGGTGTTCACTTTATGGGTGACGTTGAAGCCGGAAAAGAACTCGCAGAACAATTGTTAAATAAATACCAACCAGAGGAAGAACTTGTCAAACCAAAGAAACAGTATCGCTATGGTGATCTTCCCGCACCTGTATATGGTAAGGAGGCATACTAATGATTTGGTTAAACGAAGAGGATGAAAGACAAATGCAAGAGGCAATTGGTCAATTCAAAGATGTTGTTCGTGACGCAGAGAAAATCGCAGACGAACTTAAAAAAACAATCTTTATTATGCAACACATTACAAACGGTAACTACAAGTATGCAGAAAATCGAAACGACATTCGCAAACTTGAAAGACAACAATACGAAATCGTAGACAAGGTAAACCCGTGAACATTAATTCAAAAAAAGTAATCAAAGAAGAGCGTGCCAAATATAACAAAGGCGATGTTTTTGAATTTGTAATCTCCGCTGCAATGGTGGCTAGGTTTACAGATCGCTATGACGATGGATCGGGAATGCCACTTACTCCACAATCTGTTGAGGATGTGATGGCACAATACTTTGCAGGAAACCGACAATGGGAGGTTGACGAAGGTGATAATCAAATAGATGTTGTTCTTTTTGATACGGCTGCCCTTCCCGGTGCTGCTTTGGTGCAGTTAAACACTCCCGGTTATCGTGGGTCCAAGGAAATACAAGATATGGTAAAGTCTTCAATCTCCGCAGTAAAGCGTGGAACGATTGGTGATTTGGCAGATGAAGTTATTTCAAATAATCGTGCCGATAATGTTGTAATTCGTCCCGTTGGAACACTTGCACAATCAGCAACCAAATCTGATGTTGACGTTTATGTTAATGGAACTGAAGTTCGCCGAGCAGGTATTTCTTTAAAGTATGAGTCGAAAAAGGAAACGCAAATTGCACAATTCTCAGGAAGGGATTCTGTGCAATCTTTAAGAAGTGCCTTTGCAACTTTTGGTATTGAAGTCAAACCTGCACTCAAGACTGTTGAAAAGGCAGTGAGTCAACTTGGTGGTGTCTATACAGGTCGTGATGATCCGTTGATTCAAAAAGATAAATCAATTATGTTCCCTGCCGTCCGTAGCGTCTTTGATTTTGTTTCAAAGAAGTTCTCTGGTAATTGGCTTGCAAACGTCAGGAATGCTGCTACTCTGGCTGATGGGTTCATCAAAGCCGGTCGAGGTCAGGAAGAGGATGTTGAGATTATTAAAGGTTCTGGATCCAAATCAATTACATTCAACCGAGCAACCTTTGAAGCATTAAAAAGAGGACTTGCCACCTCTGCTAAAAATAAAGCAATCATCTGGCGTATTGGTCAAGAGGGTGGCAATCCAAAGATTATTCTCGTTGCAGACGGTCTGGAAGTGTTTAGTATTCGTTTCCGTTATGATGCTGACTCAAACAAAGATAAGACTCAGTATCGTGTAAGATTTAGAACTTATGTCCAAACAGGCAAACAATTGCCAGCATTCATCGAGAAGTATTAATGATTGAGTTTTCTCGTTTTCTAACTGAACAAAAGAACTTGCACCTTGAGCATCTTGAGGACGAGTTGTTCAATCGGGGTGCAGTCGGTGTGAGTGAAGCAATTGCTTTTCTTAAGTCTTTGACTGATATGTTAAAGGGCGATGTAAAGAGTCCGATTGATGTGACTGTAAAGTGGGATGGTGCCCCTGCCGTCTTTGCTGGAATCAATCCAGAAAACGGTAAGTTCTTTGTTGCGACAAAATCACTCTTCAACAAAACACCAAAAATCAACTATACCAACGCAGACATCGATGCCAACCACGGCGGCGGTCTGGCTGATAAACTAAAGGTTGCTCTTGCCAATCTGAAAGGGTTGGGAATCACTGGTGTTCTTCAAGGAGATATGCTCTACACAAAGGGCGATCTTTCTAGTCAAACAATTGGGGGAGAGTCGATGCTTTCATTTACACCCAATACAATCACTTATGCGGTTCCGGCAAACAGTGATTTGGCAAAGAAAATCAAATCATCAAATATGGGTATTGTGTTTCATACGACATACTCTGGTAACACTATCGCTAATCTGACAGCATCATTTGGTGCAGACGTTTCCAAACTGAAAAAAACAAATAAAGTCTGGTATCAGGATGCTGCATACCGTGATGTTTCTGGCAAGGCAACGATGACAGCAAAACAAGAAGAACAGATTCGACGATTCATCAAAGGCACAGAAAGAATTACAAAATCAGAACGCAAGACTATTAAAGAAATCGTCGGTGGTCCGATGAAGGATATTATTAAAATTTACTTGAATCAAAATGTCCGTGGTGGTGTCGAGCAGGGAACATCAAAGGGGTTTGCTGCGATGATGAAGTCTCGGTTTGAAGCAAAAATTGCAGGACTAAAAACCGACAGGGCGAGAGAAAGAGTCGAACAAGAAATGAATGAAATGATTTCATACTTGAAAAAAATCTCACGAAACTTGGATCAAATTTTTATTGCACACTTCTATCTTGCACAGGCAAAGATGCTTGTTCTAAAGAAGTTGCAAGCACTAAATACTATGCCGTCGTTCATTAAAACGGATAGCGGTTATCGAGTCACGGACCCAGAAGGGTTTGTGGCAATTTCTAAAAACGGGAATGCTGTGAAACTTGTAGATCGTATGGAGTTTTCCCGAGCAAACTTTACAGTAGCAAAGGATTGGACAAAATGAAACTCCCAAAAGAATATAAAAAATATGCAGTTCCCGGCGGATACGAAAAATGCACTTCTGCATATGGAAAAAAGATGCTTAAAAAATTTGGCTTTGGTCCTACAGTAAAAACAATTGAATCTGTAGTCGAATCAACTACAAAGAAAAAAGCAACTCGCACGAAAAAGACTACTAAATAAGATTGAGGACTCGCCTCAGCACCAAAGGAGATTGATATGGATTTTGTAACTACGTCTTACGGATTTATCGCACACACACTTATTTCGTTTACACTTGGTGCTTTGATAGGAAAACCCCTCTGGGAATGGGCTAGATCGTTTCTTCCTTGGAATAAATGATTTTACAGTTCGTGACCAGATGTGGGTGGCTACAATCAAAACAAACCCGGAACTAGGAGGTGATCAAGCATATGCAACCACAAAACGTTGGAGTGAATAACTATGCTGTTGTGGAGGAGCGAAGAGGTAAGAAGGCGGTCTTAACCTTTGGACGCTTTAATCCACCCACATCTGGTCACGAACTGTTAATCAATAAGGTTCTTGCCGAGGCAAAAAAACGAAGGGCTGACAACTTTATCTTTGCCAGCCATTCTCAAGATAAGAAAAAGAATCCGCTCGATTCAAGAACGAAAACAAAACATATGAAGTCCCTTTTTAGGGGGGCTAATGTTATTTATAATACTTCAATTCGCACAGTGTTTGATGCCATTGGCTATCTAGCCGATCAAGGTTACAAGGACGTTACCGTTGTCGTTGGTGGTGACAGAACGGCAGAATTTGAAAGAACGATTCGCCCATATGTCAATCATCCAGATCCAGATAAATCATTTGATCTTGAATCCTTTGAAGTCGTGAGTGCAGGACAACGCGATCCGGATGCAACTGACGTTACTGGGATGTCTGCATCCAAAATGAGAAAGTCTGCCGCTGAAGGTGACTTCCGAACATTCCGTCAGGGTGTTCCATCTGCTGCTTCTGACCGTCAGGCACGAAAACTTTTTGATGATGTTCGTAAAGGTATGGCTGTATCTGGAGACATCATCGAAGAAGTCGAAACACCACCTGAAAAAATCAAAGTTTTAGTTTTCTCTGGATATAGTGAAGAAAATGATAGAAACTTGATGAAGACTGCTGGCAGAATTAAAGATGAATGTGATGAAAAGGGAGTCGAGTGTTTTGTTGCATTTGTCCCATATGCTAGATCAATTAAAAATGAAGATGGCACACGCACAGTTGTAAATAAAGATGGTAAAGAATTTATTGCAAATCGACACGATACAGTTGTTGTGGTTCGGGGTGCGGCTGCCGGAAACAGCGGAACACTTGATCTGATTTCTTCCTTTGAAAAGGATGGTTTCTTTGTAATCAATTCCCGAGAGTCGATTGACATCTGCTCTGACAAATATCGCACAGCATTAACTTTGGTTGAAGCAGATTTACCAACCCCCCGAACAGCATTGATTACAGATCCCACAAAGATTAATGAAGTACACGAACAAGTTGGTGGTAATTTCCCAGTCGTTGCAAAAACGATTCGGGGATCCAAGGGTAAAGGTGTCTTCATTCTTGAGAGTGAGCAGTCACTTAAATCTACAATTGATGCCGTGATGAAAATCGATGACGAACAAGAATTGATTATTCAAGAATACCTTAATATTGACAATGATATGAGAGTTATTGTTTTAGATGGGGAAGTCATCGCAGTGATGGAGCGAGGAAAAGTAAAAAATGATTTCAGAACGAACTTTTCTCTTGGTGGCGATATTAAACAAATTAAAATTAGTGAAGAGATTGCTAAAATTGCGAAACGGTCTGCCAAGGCTGTTGGTGCTTACTTCTGTGGAGTGGACATTGCTATCTCTGGGAGAACAAGAAAACCTTTTGTAATTGAAGTAAACTCTTCTCCCGGTTCTGAGGGTATTGAAAAGGCTACAGGTGACAATGTTACTTCGATGTTTATTGATCATATTTTAGATAAAGACAACTGGAAATATCCACCCACAGTTGTCGGTCGAAGAGAAATGATCTCTATCCCAGAAATTGGTGATCTTGAAGCAAAGTTTGATACAGGAAATATGGTTGTCAACTCGATTCACGCAGACTCATATGAAGTTCGTGATGGCATCGTTTATTGGGAAACACACGGTGAAAAATATGAGAATGACCTTCTTGATATCTTGACGGTTCTGCAAGGTGCGGTTGCTGCAAACAAAGAGCAACGTCCAATGATCGAACTTGACATTGAGTTTATGGGTAAGAAATATCCAAAGCGTAAGTTTACTCTGGATGATCGTAGTAATAAAGGCACACCAGTTTTGATTGGTGTTCCGTTTATGAAAGAATTTCACATCATTGTGGATCCGGGTAAGAAGTTTATCAAAACTGAAAGACTTGAAGAAGAATTCTTACCAAAGGCAATTCTTTACCTTGCATCGACTCTTGCTGCAATGCCAACATTCCAAAAAATCGTGGCTAAATTGGGGGGTAATGTTGAAAAAGTAACAGCAGCAATTCAGCGAACACCACCAATGTCAACTGCGATTAAAAAAGTAATTAAACTGCCAAGTATTGATAATGACGATATTATGGCAGCAATTGATAGTGCCATTAATATGATTGAAACTGGAGCGTCCTTTCTCACAATGGGCGAGGCTACTCTCACGAAAAAAGAAATGAAACTTAGAGATAAGTATGCAAAAAGTTTGAAAAAGAGAGCAAAAGGTTTCAAGAGCCGTTACGGTGATGACTACAAAGATGTCATCTTTGGAACTGCTACCAATATGGCAAAACGCAGCACTGAAGAAGAGACTGCTGATCAGGAATACCACAAAGGAACTTTGGAGGGAACTCCAGAGAGAACTAAAAAGTATAAGCAAGTCACACCCGGACAGGTAAATGAGATTGCAGATACATACTTTAACAAAGGAGGCTCAATATGAGCAATTATGGTTTTGGTTCAGGACCGTTTAGCGAAGATAACGGTGATCTTAACTCTGCGATTGACGCAGCGAAAAAGGTGATGGGTGGTTATAAGCCCGATCTTCCTTCGACGATCACACAACAACACGTTGATGATGCTGCATTAGATGTTGTTAATAACGCAAAAACACTTCAAGAAAAAAATGCAATTATTCAAAAGCACTTTTCTAACATTCCAGTTGAACTTAACGAAGAAGTCACAACTTCTCAAGTTGCTGCATTTGAAAGAATTGTTATGGCAAGGATTGGACGAAGATGAAGTCATTTAAAGAGATCAGAAAAACACTTTCGGAAGAATACTACTCTGGACCAACTGCATACGTAGGCAGTGATAGAACCAATGTAGGTGATATTACTGGTACTGATCTCGGTGGTATGGGCAGCGGTTCTGAAAAGACTCAGTATCCTACCACAAATAACATCAAAATGATTGAAGCCGGTCTAAACTCTGAACTTGTAGGGGTCGTGAAAGATCCTGTGACTGCGATCACAAGAGCAAGAACAAAGTTGAATATGACTGGTCTTTCCTTCGATATCAATGCCAAAGATATCAATATGGCTATGTCCTCTGGTGAGCCTTACGTTGTGAATCTCAATTTCGGTGGTCGTGCTTTGGGTAGAGATCCCGGCGACGAAGAAAGAGATGATTTTGCTGATGATATGGGAATGGTAGGACGAATTCCTTATGAAAAGACCCTTCCTGCTATGGATGTCTCCTTTGATATTGAAATGGTTGGAACCGGATTTAAAATTACTGCATCGATTGTGTAATGAACTTTGATAAATTGAACGACGAGAATATCGTCCTTTTTGCTATGAAACACTATGATAATCCCGCCTGTAAAGGTATCGAGGAGTTTAATGATGATTTCAATCGAATCAAATACATCAAACGACTCTTCAATCGGTATGAGTCAAACGGGAATCTCAAAGAGCGTTTGATTCTTAATCATATTATTACTTTTTTTAATGTCTTTGGAATCCCTGCGGCAAACAGATTGCTGTTTAATCGCATCGAAGAAAAACACTACACTTTCCTCAAACCCTTCTTGGTGTATTTAAATTATTGTCCCGAAGACAAGGTAAACGGTATAGACGTAACTCGTATACCGTTGGACAATAAAATCATAAATACACTGAGAGGTCTATGATGATTCAATTTGAGCATTTAATCGAAAAACTTAGAGTCTTACAAAACGTTCGCAACGTCGATATGACCAGCGAGGAGTTTTCTTACAATTACTCCGGTTCAAACTTAGCACCGATTCCAAAAATGTATGATCAGTCGGTGGAGTCTCCAGAGACTATTAGTTTTGAATTCAATATGGATCCAAAGATTCGATACGCTGTAAGTAAGTTAAAAAAAAATAAAAACCCTGACGAGGCTATTGTCTACAATCCAGACACAAAGAACGCCGAGATCATCAACAAATCTGAAACAAACGATTATGTGCAAAGAGGCTTCAAGGTAATCTACGAAGAAGCCAATGTTGCTCCTGTTCCCGGTCCTGCTGGTTTTACAAATACCAGTGGTTCTTTTGATACCATTGCAGGTATGGATAAAAGACTTGGCAGGAAACGAAATAAGAAAGAACTTGATAAATTCAACGGAAGAACTTTTGACCTCACGCCTGATATGTTTAGACGAATGAAAGAGGGCAAAGAGAGATATTCTCATTGGTCACAGTTTATTGAGGAAGAAGAAGACGGACCTGTGATCGATCAGATTCGATCCTTTTCTTTGAGAAACCCCACAAGTCCTGTAGTAATTCGGGATACTGAATCTGGAGAGAGGGCGATTCTTCGACGCAAGACAAATGATTTTAGGCTAAAACACAATAGGAGAAATTAATGGAATTTTTATCACCTGATTTCCTTTCGCTGCTCGCAGGTTCAGCGACAGGATTTTTATTCAAAGCAATGGCTGAACGTCGTGCCCAAGAGCAAGAGCGATGGAAGATGGCGATGGGCAAAGCCGAAAAAGAAAACGAACACGCCGATGCTGCCGTGAGTCGTGTCTCAATCGACGCAGGTAAACTGGTTCGTCGGTTCATTGTGGTTGTGATCTTGTTTGGCACAATCATCGCACCATTCATCATCGCATACAGCGATGGTATCACCACCGTCGTGGAACACGAATCCACCGTCTACAAGCCTTGGGACTTGCTCGGTTTGTTTGGTGAGGAAAAGGTAAGAACGTATACCCCAGTGGAGGGTTATTTGTATACAGAAGAGAATAGACAAATTCTTGTCACTATTGTAGGATTCTACTTCGGCACTGCCGTGAGAGGAAAATAAATGGCTGAATGTAAACATCAATGTATTATTTTGAAAAGAATCTGCATCTTTATCTTGGGTGTAGTGATTGGTTTTATTGGGGGATATAAGTATCACCACACAGAGGTTCAACATCGTATTCACGATAAACTTTTGAAAGAAGCCGAGCAACCAGCGGTTTACAAGAAACGACAGCGTGTCCCCAGATGAGATACTTGTCGATTCTTTTTCTCATTGGATGCTCAGGCGTGCAGAGTGTAAAGGAACCATTTGTCACTGTTGATGAACACGGTGAACCTTATGTTTATCACACAATCGACTCTGCAACACAAACCGAAACGGTTGGTCTACTTGGTGCAGGTGATGCTCTTGGAGTTGAAACCCACCAGCGTATGGAGGAAAATGCCTCAAAAAAAGTTTCGGACCCGTGGCTATATTTGGATGGGCTGTTGCCCTCTTAGTCTCGGGTTATCTTGTGTGGAAAGAGTTCTTTAGGAAAAAATCATCTTGATAATGCACGGGACTTTTGATAAGACTCGTATGCAACTTTACAAATGTAGAAAGCATCAACAATATCAGTGACCGGGCTTCCTAGATTTGTTCTATTTGGTGTAATCATTTTTTGTAGATTAATTTTTGTTTCTTGTTGAAACTGACTCACCATTTTTTCCTTTGTTGCATTTCCTTTAGAAGTAGCAAATTTCTTTACAGTCGTGGGTGGGATCACTTCTACAGGAAGACGGTTCTGGTAAAGTTTATATTTTAGTAGACCACAGTTTTCTGCAATCTGGAATATTGCTCTTCCTGATGCACCAAAAGCATAGCCCTCTAGTCCAACAAGAACAGAGCCTTGGACTTTTTCTAAAGCCCAATCCGCGATGCTTTCGTATCTTTGGCACTCGTTTGAGTAATCATCAAAGTTTGTTCCGATGAATTGGTAATCAAATGTTTTTGCAAGTGACTTTGTATTTGTCAGAAAGTAAAAGTAACAATCTTTAATTGCAAAGGGAGAATCATTTGTTTTCCCACGAAAGACGCAGATGCAAGGACCATTCAGGGAGTAATCAATCCCTGTTATCAGAATCTCGTTTTCGTTCACTTTCTGCAATCTCCGTGAGCAATTCAATCACTTTCGTCAACTTGTTGTCGATGGACTGATATCGATATACTGGAACATCCATATTTAAAATTTCACCATACAAGGATTTGTGTGAAAACTCTTCCTCAATAACTTTGATATTTGGGTTTTTGTAAAAAGGATTTGACGACGGCTTTGACGCATCGACAACTTTTGACTTCACTGGCAACTCTTTATTTTCAGAAGGAGTTTGTTCTGCGATTTTTTTGTTGGCTTCTGCCTGAATCTGTGCGGCTTTTTCTAGAGTCTTCTTATCCTCAAAAGAAAGAAAATCATTTAGTAATTGTTGTCGTTTCTTACAACCACCGCACTGTTTAATTTTACCACCACTCACAGTATCAATTGAGTGTTTGACAAGATCGCCAGCACCTTTTCCGATAAGTTTCTTTTTGATGATATCGGGCATCCAAGAAATGTTCATAGTAAAACCTCCATTGCGTAATTATTTATATGATATACTACATTCTTGTAATTTCAAGAATTCTTTGAATTTGTGCCTCACAAGCAGCCACTCTTTTTGCACCGTCCCAGAGAATGTAATCTTTCTCTGGATTTTTCTTGAGATTGTAAAGAAGTGGAAGGATCAACTTTTCGAGTTGATCCATATGATCCTTCATATCTTCAGTTGCACCTGACGCTTCAGAAACTTCTACGTCATCGGCAAATCCAAAATCAAAGTCTCCACCAAATGTGTCTTGTTTGAGTAATTGTTCAAACTCTTCGTCGATAAGTTCTCTATTGAATCCCATACATCTATTTATGCTCGATTTAACCCTTAGCGTATTGTACACCTAGAACAATAATCAGAGATGCTCCAAGTCCAACCATAAGTTTGAGGAAGTCCCGTGTCACCATCGGGAAAACCTTTTTGATTTCATCCTTTTGACGGAACGATGCAACCGCAAGTTCTCGTCCAGTAAGAAGTCCGACAAACACCCAAGTCGTTGACATCGGAATGTCGTTCATTTCTTTGAAAATGTAAAGAACGATAAAGTAGAAAAGATCAATCAGTGTTGCCGACCGAACATACTTTGTATTTCTTTTTTGTAGAACGATCTCTTGAATCTTGCCACCACGCTTTTGTAGCATCCACGCAAGACCGGCAACGAACACGGTGGAGATGATTACCATAACCTCCACTGGAATCTGTCTCGGCATAAACACAGCGATGTTTGCCATATCGTGACTCAGCCAAGTCCACCACAGGAAGCCTGTCGTGATCCACTGTCCGACCGACCACCACTTCTTGTGTGAGTCCTTGATCGACTTACCCTCGTCAATCACACGAGTCAGAGCAAACCAGATCAGATAGGCAGAAACGCCAGCGACGGCATATCCTAGCATCGACTTCATCAAAACTTTTTGTAAAACAAGAGTTGATGCGAATGCGGAAAGCACAAGAAATGAAGTTGATACAGGAATACCGAAACGAGTGAGTAGCAATAGGACTGCTGGTGCGAGTGCTTGATACCACTCTACTCCCTCAAACGGAATCTTGTTGAGTCTGCCGTATGAGATGTCACCATCGTATGCCCACCATCCATACCAGACTGCAAAGAGAAGAACCGCAGAGGCATAGCCCCACATAATCTTCCAGTTTACTTTTCTGTTGCTCGCAATCCAAGTTCCAAGCGTCTGAATCGAATCATTTGCGATGACGCTATAAGCAGCGAGAAGAAATCCAGTCCACATCCAAATCGTGATATCACTCATAGTATACTCCTGAATCAAAAATAGTTATGTTCGTATCAATTATAGATCAGTAAATATTCTGTTATAGTTTTATTAAGTTGTATAAAAAAAAACAACCCGCCTTTCGACGGGTTGCCTTTGTTGGTGTTTTGTCACTCATTAGAAAGTGAATCTCAAACCAGCACGAATTCCTTCGTCCCGATCATCATACTCAACCAGAGCCGAGACACCTTCTTTGAACTCACACACGCCACCAACGGCAAATGTGGTTTCATCAAGGTGATCATACTCAACTCGACCGTATCCAGAGAATGTATCCTCTACGGTAAACAAAACGCTTTGACCAACGGCAGTCCAGTCGCCGTTGTTGTCAGTGTAGGAAAGGTAGTTGTAACCATCTGAGATGTCTACAGTCCACAGATCCATTTCTTCACCGACAAACCCGAAGCCCAAGGCTCCAAGTTCCACACGACCACCGTAAGTCACGGAGTCGCTATCAAAAACATCATCTCCAACGATGTCGAAATCAAAGGAAACTTCACCGACATCAAATCCGATTGATGCCCCACCAGCACGACTTTCAATAAGTCCGCTTGTAGAAGATCGGGTCAATCCAAGACCATATCCTCCCTTGGTGGTTGTCATTTCGTGTGAAAAATGACGCTTGAAGTAACCAACTGTAACATCAAACAAACCGAAGTCTGCTCCAACGTGAGCATCATACAATTCAACTTCGTCAAGATCGTCGCTGGTTTCAAAAGCAAAACCGTAAACTGCTCCCTCAGACTCGCCGTATGCACCAAGCACCAAACGAGTATCAAGAGTCTCAACGCCGTCGATTGAGGTCACGGCAGTTTGACCTACACCACTAAATTCAATATCTCCTGCTGTGGTAAGGGCAGAAAGACACAATACGCTTGCGGAAAACATCTTAGCCTCCGACTCCAGAAACGAGGTCAAAGACAGAGCGAACAGCGTCCGCGAACCAAAGCACGCCGTCCCAAGCGAAGGGAACGAGAGCAAGGGTAATCAAAGTAGAGCGACAAACGCCGATCTTCTTAAGCAATCTGCAAACGCAGCCGCCACTACACGACGTAGGGCAATCATTAGGGGTTTTAGTAGCCATATAATTTCTCCTTATGTTGGCTTGTCATCTCAACTCCAAGATGACTGGATTATGATTGTAGGTTTATGTATGATACCTGTCAAGACAAATCTACGACTTCACACGAATCGCCAGAACAAGCCATTGTCTGAGATCCTGCCGTATTGTCTTCCTGTTCATAATTTTTTAATAACGTCCAATCAATATCTTTTGGTAATTTTTCTAGTAATTCTTTATATTCTTCAATATCACAGTCCTGATATGGAGCCTGCTTGTAGGTGTGATCGGAATGTGGAAGGAACGAGATACCTGAAATATTATCTAAATTATTCCAGACCCAAGCACCGACCTCAAACCATTCATTTTCCTTAACCGTGATAGTCACGGATGGTTTGTGTTCACACCAGAATTTTTGATATTTCAACCAAAGTTCCAGTTGTTCAATCGCGGTCATATCAGTTCTAAAAACTGAGTTTTCAGGAGCCTTGACGGGGAACGAGAACACGGTCACATTGTCGGGCTTCATCACGCAGGCTTCCGCAGGGAAACCTTGATCTTTCATAAATTGACACAGCGGATCTTTGTCGTCTGCACGAACGGTGCGAATGTAATATGGATTGTGTCGAGCGTGAATACCCGAAGCGGCATCCACCAGTTGAGACACGGTTCCCGATGGTTTCACACAAGTCGTGGCAACCGATTGTTCAATACCAAGATTTTTTGCATATTCACGGTTTGTTTTCACAACATCATCACGCAATTCATCAAGAATCAATTCAAGACCATCGGTGTTTCCGTTTGTCAAATCTGAATCCATAATGCCGGTCATTGAAACGCCGAGCAATCTTTCATCTTCACAATTTTTCTTCCAAGAAGATGACAAATATCTAAAATCTGTAAGAGTGGATTGCCAAGTTCCAAGAACGGTAGCCAGTCTTGCTTTTCGTCGCAGCGACTCCGGAGTATCATCCTCACGAACAACAATTTCTGTCAAGTTGCAGAATTCACAGTCACGTAAAACAATTTCAGAACAAGGATTTGTTCCAAAGTTTTGTCCAACCTCTCTTGGGCGATCATCCTTTGATCTGTTTTCGATGTTTCGCTCAATACCCTTGCGAGCCGCTTCACGATTGAAGATTCCACGCTCACCACTCTTTGACTTGTAGAGCGAAAGCCATTCTTCCATAAACTGACCGACTTCAACAGGACCATCGTAAACAGCCGAGTTGTTCGCCAATGCACGCTGTCCATCAGTGACCCACCACTGACCGGACTTGGCATCACGCATTCTATCATCCTGCAAAGACGAAAGAGAAATCAAAGCCGAACGACGAACACCGCCGACCACGACAATCTCTGCGATCTTGCAAACAATGTCGTGACATTCAATAGAAGTGAGTCTACGACCAGCCGATTTTTGGAAGGTGGCTACTGTAAATTCAAACAAATCTACCAACGGAGCAGGACCGGACGAGCGACCACCAAAAGTTTTCAATCGGTCGCCTGCTGGACGTACTTTACTCACATCCCACTTTGGAACCTGACCCATTGACAAAAGTGAAACGAGTTCTTTGTAGGCTTTTGCCCAACCAATCTTAGAGTCTGCTACCACAATCGTCGTTTCTGTCGGATGGAAATCCTCGGCAATCACAGGAAGGTTGTCTACCTCTCTACGCTCCACTGAGAAGCCCACGCCGGTTCCGCACATCAGAACATACAGAATTTCGTCAAAGGCTCTGAGGCGATTCACGGCGACGTATGAGCAATTGTATCCTGCGACGTTATCACGCTTCAACGCTTCACCCGCCGTCATCAACGCTCGCATCGACGGCATCACCTCAAGATTTACAACTGCGTCTTCAAGTTCTTTTCGTTCCTTTGGAGAAACACGATAGCCGTTTTTTTCTTGAAGATGTCCTACAAAGAAATCAAAGTATCTTGCGACTGTTTCATCCCAAGTTTCGCGGCGACCTTCATCGGGGAGCCATCTCGCGTATCTTGAAGTATGAATAAACGATTGGTAAAGCGTTGGTAGACTCATTCATTTTCCTTTCCGTCGCACAAATACTTCCAAGAAATCGGAAATAATGGTTGGATCAGTGAATCAATTGCCTTTGCGTATTGACGAACTTCCCATTGAGCGTGTTCATCAAGACGAAGACTACAAACCCTTGCGAACGCCGCAAGGCTACCCGTCCAGTACCATTCAGTAAACATTGCTTGTGGCAAACAGAACCTTGCTTGTTCTGGTGCGATGCCTTTATCTATAAGTTCTCTATAAAGGTCAAAAGAATATCTGCAAAGATTATTCATTTGTTCATCATAGAATTTGATTTTGTTTTTGTCTTCCATAAAATCCTCACTACCTTGTTTTGCACCACCGATTGGTTGTGTCCGCCAGTGCGGAATATAAAAGGTAGGATCATCTTTTACGTAACGACGGGATACCTCATTTTCAGTGAGTCCCACTTTGTGCTTGAACAACTGTGTGCGAATTGACACAGGAGCCTTGACGCGAAGAGTGATCTGCGGATGTGAGAATGGAGTCCAGTGCTTGTGTTTGGCAAGATACCGAATCAATTTTTCATCTTTTTCGTCAAGTTTTTGGATCATATCTGAAGTGAAGTGACACTCAGATTCTTTCAGCCGTTTCTCGGCTTCGAGATCAATGGTCCACTGCGACTCTTTGTTGAATGAGACTCTAGCAGCGTTTACCACTGTAAGATCAGATCCCATATAATCAATTAGATTAACATTTCCTTCACCAATTACATTCATCCGGCTTTACCACATCTCATAAAATTAATAAGTGTCCATAAAATTTTACCAATCATCGGATCAATCCTTCCTTCCAAAACTCATCCGCGAGTTTATACTGTTTGTCCTCGGCTTCTTTCTCACCGTCATCCTCCCACTCACCACGCACCCATTGATAAACGTGAACGAGTTCGTGCATTAGTGTTGCAAGGAAGTCACGAAGGTACTGATCGGTGGCGATGCTAACGCTATAAATTTTTAAACTGTAGTCAACTTGAAATGACTCACCCCAACACTTTAGGTTTGTAGAATTTGTAAGATTCATTTTGATAGTCATCTCTGGATCTTGCATATTGTATTTGTCTAAGAACCAATCAGATGCAACATCAACAATTTGACGATACTCAATGGTGTGGTCAATAGAATATAGACCGTGCATAATATGTGTTTTCAAATTTTCCATCTTACTGTTGTCTTCTCCCACTGTCCCAAGTTTGCTTGTGCAAGGATTCCATCATAAGTGTGTTCATCAATATATTCAACAATATTATCAATACTTTTTCCCGACAAAACCACATCGTTGATATCTTTTTCTTCAAGACGTTCGGGGATGAAAACTTTGTGTCCTTTTGCAATCAGGTTTCTCATCATCTCCACGATCTCAACGCTTCGTGGTTCGTTGTCCATCACAAAAACAATGTCCGTGTTCTTCAACTTGGCTGGAAGGTTGACTGACTTCGCAGCACCCACCATCGCAATCGCATTCGGCAAAAACATAGAATCAAACGGACCTTCGGTGACATAGATTCTTTCATTCACGTTCACCTTGTGAAGATTGTAAAACAATCGTTCGTGTTCCGGTGATTTGATCGTGATGTATCTTCGTGCAGACTTTCCGATGGCTCGTCCTTGTATACCGATCATACAACCGTCATCATCATAGAAAGGAATAACAATCCTTTCCTCTGGTTGTAGGAAAATTTTTGGATCAATCTGACGAGCCACTTTACCAAAGTCTTTGGCGAAGAATAGTTCATCCAGTTTCGGAATCTGTCTCCCCTCCAGATATTCCCTTGCAGGATGGTCTGGACAAAGATCAGAAATCTTGATTAGATTTTTAACCTTTGCAACAGGTTTAAACTTTTCATTGATTCCAGTAGATGTGATCCCGTGAGTTTCAATCTTCTCACCAGACTTTTCTTTCAACCACTCAAGCCTAAACTCTGAGTGTAATGCGGGGCTGACGGTTTCCAAAAACTTGGAAAGACCCATCGCTGCACCACAGTTGTGACACTTGTAATAATACCTACCTTGACGCTCATAAAAGAATCCACGTTTCTTGTGTGGGTTCTTCTTTGAATCACCACATATTGGACATCTACAATTGGCAAGAGTAGCCTTCTGCCAAGCGAATCTGTCTAATTGTGATGAGACAAGGTTTATGTATTTTTTATCAAGAAAGGCGACCACGGCGGTTCTTGTTCACGTTTTCACGAAGTTGCTTGCGTGAACCGGAACGCTTCCAGTCATTCGCCCATTGTCGCCACTCTTCCAACTCGTCACGGTCAATGCCGCGAAGGTGGTTGCGTGGGTCTTTGTATGGGTCATATCTACGATTATAATTTCTTTCAGACATCTTCAAACCTCAATGTGTTAAATTTACTTTTACTTGACTTAAACTTATCGTCAAAGTTTCTTCCATCGTAACCAGCAGAGTCTACCAAATCGTCTGCATCCTGTCCAGCATTTTGCAGATTAATTTCGGCATTGCTAACATCAAACAACTTCATCTTCCCTCTATTTATTCCAACTACAAATTTTCTATTTGACGCTACGTCATTGTAACGATTCTTCAGTTGTTTTATCATAATTTTGCCTTGCTCCTCCAACTCCTCGGTGGAGATAAGACCAAACATCAGGTCGGCTGTCGCAGGCAAACCGAAAGATTCAGAAGTGTCTTCCAACCCAAAATCGTTAGACGAAAAGCCTGTTCGGTTCGTTTGTGTGGCTGTGAAGATCGGGACATCCCACTCCACTGCCAACCCACGAAGTTCTTCTGCAATCGACTTAATGTACATATATGAATTTGTGTTTCCTCCTGCTTTGAATCTGGATGATGCACAAATATTCAAATAATCAATAAAGATTACATCTGCTTTAAAGTTCTTTTTCAGTTTAAGTTCTTCAAGCAGATGTCTAAAATGATTGGCATTTGCGGTTGCTGTCGGATATTCTTTAACAATAATTTTTGCTTTAATATTTTCCTTTACCCGACTTAACTTTTTATCATATGAAACTTTTGGCAAGTGCCGAAGTTCATCCATCGTGAGATCCATCAGGTTTGCATCAATTCTTTCTGCGATTCTTTCCTCTGCCATTTCACAGGTGATGTAAAGAACATTCAGATTAGATGCGTAACAAGCCGCAGCGTGGTGACACATAAACAAAGATTTACCAACACCTGTACCAGCAAGAATCACATTCAGAGTCTTGTTCGGCACACCACCGTTTGTGATCTTGTTGAAAAGATCCAAGTCAAACGGTGTCTTGTGTTCTACCTTATGATAGAAGTCAAAGCGGTCATCGGCATCTGAGATGTAGTCGTGACCAATCTGCTCATCAAACGAAACTGAAAGTGCGTCGGACAAAATATTTGGAATAGCATTCTTTGTTTCATTCTTAGACTTTCCATCAATAATTTCAATCGACCGAAGAATCGCATTGTAGACTGCTTTGTCTTTGCAAAACTTTTCAGTCTGGTCCATCAACCACTCATTGTCCACAGGATCAAGTGTCTCTGTGAGTGACTTGATAATGATGGATGTATCTTTGTAAGATTGCTCCGTCATACCTCCACGGTCATCCAATGCAATAATTAGAGCATCACGATTTGGTGGACGATTGTATTTGTGGATGTGATCACGAATGATATTATAAACTATTCGTTCGTTTCTATCCTTGAAATATTCTTCATCTAGAAATGGTACTACTCTTCGAGTGTAGTCTTCATTCTGAATCAGATTCTTCAGGATGATGGTTTCCATTGTCTCCATCAAAACCGCCTTCTTCTGTGTGGTGTTCTAACAATTCAACAAGAATGTCACCGATGACCTCTTTGAAGTCATCATTATCCTCGACTACCTCTTCATTTTCAAGAACAAAGTAGTCAAAATATAATCGACACTCACCTTCACGTTCATCAAATCCTACTTTACCATAGTTTAAAATAACATCTTTGTATTTGCCATCGTCAATACGAATGGCTGCGGCTGCTGAATTTTTACCTTCAACAATTGTATACTTAGTCGGCATCTTCAACCTTAATTTCTTCAACTACATCTTCAACTGATGAACCATATTTAAATTCTTTTGCAACTGCAATTTCAAGTTGTTCCATCACAGAATCAGTGAAATACTTTTCAGGATTTTCATTGATTTGCTTTTCGTAAATCTTCTTACCATCAGGAAGTTCAATACGAGTCGAAACTTTATTAAACACTCCGTGCTTCACAGCGATGTCGGTCAACCCGTAATAAGGTGAAAGACCAGACTCATAGTTCAACAAAGTTTCTGCTAGAGAGTTTTCTTTGGTGACACGAGACTTGTGCAGTTTGCACTTGATGATATTGCCGACCACATCCGTACCATCCTTGACCTTCTTCTTGGACAAGAACACGATTGTGCCTGCATTGTATTTCAGACCAGAGCCACCGGACATCTCTTTCATCGGGACGTAAGACCCAACGACATCATAGGTGTGGTTTGTAATCAGCAGCGGAATACCAGCCGATCCACACTTGACGGTGAGCGTTCGGAAAGTTGCCTTCAACGCTTGGGCTTTTGTCATATCACGAACATTCTTGCCGCTCGCAGTGTCT
>Ga0181373_1000116_pt1 | contig 21456 bp, 23 predicted proteins | sample LowvirmetaG_3_FD_130159 | JGI IMG/M metagenome (GOLD analysis project Ga0181373, IMG submission 130159) | Marine viral communities from the Subarctic Pacific Ocean - Lowphox_09 viral metaG | ecosystem: Environmental > Aquatic > Marine > Oceanic | place: Subarctic Pacific Ocean | collected... | reverse complement strand
TCGCCAGCTCCCCCCAATTACAAATAAAAACATTAACATATGGATCAAACAATTCAAACTATTCTCGAACAAGCCGACATTTACGGTTTGAGAAGTGAAGTAAGAGCAGAAGCCATGGCTATTTTAAGAGAAAATCCTACACTAGCCACAGGATCTGCTTATACTATGGCTGCTCATGAGTGGGATATATTGTGAATTTTAGAACAGTAAAAAATAGGAAAATTAATCCTGTTAATTATACTGCTAAAATTATACAAAAAAATCCTTTTGTAGAAACCCATATTGGAACAGATTCACAAAGATCAGGATCTAATATCAATTATGTAACAGCTATTGCGTATCGTTACCCAATGAATGGGGTTCATTATATTTATTGTAAAGAAATATTCCCACCCATTAAGGATGATTGGAGTAGATTATGGTTAGAAACAGAACGTTCAATGCAGCTTGCTGAAATTTTATCTAGTAATCTCCCAGGAATTAGATTTGAAATTGATATGGACTATAACGATGACAAATATTATATGAGTAATAAACTCGTATCAGCTGCGCGGGGGTGGGCACAATCTTATGGGTATAAAGTTAATATAAAGCCTAATAAGCAAATAGCTACGCGGGCAGCAGACTATCATTGCAGATGAATTACTGGACGTATATAACAACATATAAAAATTTAGAGATTAACTATATTTATAATCATGGAACACCGACTAATAAAGGCTCTGAGAAAACAGGCAGAAGCGGACAGAGAGGAAGCACTGCTTACACTAGAAACCCTTATACATTCACCGGCTGGCATTGGTGAACACACATCGGGTCATTTTCTAGAAGAAGGAAAGAAAGCAATCCAAAAGTTGACTGATGCAGAAGATCAACTTGAAACATTAAAAATACACTTTGGACATTAATAAAATATTTGGGTCATTTAATTCTTCATCTAAGGATGACAATGATGATTTTCCCGAGGTTAGTTTTCTAACCCCATCCACACCAATTTCAGAGGAAAATCACCCCCGGTATTATATTAAAATGTTTACTAAATTAATTCATAATTATACTAACTATAATAAACAATTAATTAGATTTTTTGGTTCATCTGATCCTGAATTGAATATTAAAGAAATAGAAGAAACTGGGGAATTGATGTTATACGGGAGAGCTTATGAGTATATAATTCAAATTGATATACAAGATAAATACCATATAAAAGTTTTATTCGAGGAAGCGAATGAAAAATTAGAAGAAGCATTAAATAAATCAATAAAATATTTTGAGGTAGAAGAAGAGTACGAAAAATGTGCAGTACTTAAAAAATACCTTGATTTTCTAAATTTTCCATCGTAACTTCTAAATCAAATCTATAAATAATGCAGTACAGACAACACATCCAGCGAAAGCTTGAAAATATTGAAGCTAAATTAAAACATATTGAATTCCATAATGGGAGAGGAAATAGAAAAGAAGTAAGTGAAGCTAAAACAAAATGTGAAGAACTTATTGAAGAAGTCAAATCCGCTATTGAACGCGAACCTATGACTTCTAACGAACAAAACCGAGTATAATGCTTACAGCCGAACAGATTGAAAAAAATTGGGGTGAATTCTGTGAGAATATTGAGACTTATATTTCTTCACCTCGAAAAGAAAAACTCCTTGAGTTTTATAAAAAATATGAAGAGCGCATTATGATGATGCCTGCCGCTCATAAAAAAGAATACCACAACTCATTCCCCGGAGGATATGTAGATCACGTTAATAGAGTAGTAAGATGTTCTCTCCAACAAGCCAATTTATGGGGTGTTGAAGGAGCAGATATGTCTACTTTTACTGAGGAAGAGTTAGTGTTCTCTGCTATTAATCATGATTTAGGTAAAATGGGTGATGAAGAAAACGAATCATATATCCCTCAAACTGATAAGTGGAGGAAGGATAAGTTAGGAGAAGATTATATGTTCAATAAACAAGTAGCATTTGCCTCTGTCCCAGACCGAGGTTTATTTATGCTTCAATCTCATGGAGTTCAATATTCATTTAATGAAATGTTAGCAATTCAAACACATGATGGTTTATATGATGATGCCAATAAAAAATATCTCTTCACATATCTTCCAGAGCAAAAACCTCGTACTTGTTTACCATTTATTCTTCATCAGGCAGATTTAATGTCAGCCCGTATTGAGTTTGAAAGAGAGTGGTTACCTCGACTTAAAAATTCCGTGCCACCCCAGAAGGAAAATTTTATATTGACCACAGAATCTAAAAAATCAACAAAAGACAAAGCCCTTTCCCAACTTGAAAGTAAAGGTCTTAAAGATTTATTTGATAAATTATGATAGAAACAATCGTCATCAGTATATTAGGAGTAGGAGTTGTAATCTTAGGATTTACAACTCTTAACCTCCTACGTAAAAATGAAAAGCAAGAAGACATCCTCGCAGGGTATATTACTTACTTAGATCAATTAAGTCGAATTATAGAAATTTCTGATGAAAAGCTCAAAAAAATAGATGAGCGTCAAATCTTTAAAAGCGATGACGAGGTAGGGTTCATGTACGAACAAATTAAAGATCTTCAGAAAATTCTATCTAACTTTAGGATAGATAAATTATGAGCACATTACCCCCTAGAAAAAGGAAAAAGAAAACAAAAAATCAATATTTTACTCAAGAGACGGAGGATGCTATAGTAAGGTATAATGAGTCATCGGACCCAGAAGAGCGTAGTGAGATCTATCGTAAAGATATTCACTATGCTTTTTTTAAACTAACCGAAAATATAATCCATACCTTTAAATTTTATTATACAGAGGTAAATGAGATTGAACACCTTCAACATGAAGTAATTACATTTTTATTAGATAAAATACATTTATTTGATAAAACACGCGGAGCAAAGGCATTTTCATACTTCGGGACGATTGCTAAGCGGTATTTAATTATACAAAATACAAAAAACTATAAAAAACGAGTAGACAAGGCCCCAGTGGATGAATTACACCACAATTTAAAATACTCATATGATATGGACTATAACCCTATGGAAAAGGATGACCTATCAGATTTTATGGATGAATATGTTGATTATTGTACCGAGAATATCTATAAAATTTTTTCTAAAGAAAAAGATGCTATAGTAGCAGATGCTATTTTAGAACTATTTAGAAAGAGAGAAGTAATGGATATTTTTAATAAGAAAGCTCTTTATCTTTGCATTAGAGAAATGGTTGATGTTAAAACCCCTCATATAACTCGTGTTGCTAGTCAGTTAGGGGATTTATTTAAAGAGCATTTTATTTTCTATAAGGAAAATGGATATACTAATTTTGATTAAACCCCATATTTATCGTCATGGGACAATTGGATAAAAATATATTTGGCAAAAAAAAATTTTCTGATATTCTAGAGGAGATTTATAACAATCAAAAGAAAAAGGAAGAACAAATTTCTACTCTTATCTCAGAATTAAAACCCCTTATCCAAGATATTGGAGATGCTACTTTAGTTGTTCCTCTTCTTAAGGAATACTTAGAAATTTCTGTTAAAAATGATGAGCAGCTTATTAAAATGGCTACTATTATTCAACGCGCAGTTCAAAATGAAAATAGCGATGATGGGAATTTTGGTATGACTGAAAATGAAAAGCAGCAATTATTAGCAGAGGTTAAAAAATTCAACGGAGATAAGAAAAAATAATGCCACAGCAGTATTACGGAGTATCAGCTTTAACCCAAAATTATTCTAAGCCTACAGAGGTAGCTCAAGTAGATAAAGAAATAGTTTCTGTTAGAGTATTAGATATTATATTAGATGATACGCACCCCGATTTTGAAAAATATGGAGGGTGGAATGGGGTAGGAACCATATTTTATGATACTATAGGAATCCCCACAGGAATAGATAACATTAATACTGCTTACCCATTATTCCCTAATCAAAAATCATATCCTTTAACTAACGAATTAGTTCCTATAGTATTTTTAACTTCGGTTAGTAGTCAACTTGATACTACTAGAACAACGGCTTATTACCTGCCCCCTATAAATCTATGGAATAGCCAACACCATAATGCTCTTCCAGACCCAACGTCCGAAGTTGCACAGGCTTCTTTAGATGATTATGAACAAGCTGAGCAAGGGAATCCAAGAAATGTAAGAAGAATTGAAGATGCATCAACTGAGATAGATTTAGGGGAAGGGTTTAATGAAAAAATTGAAATACATCCCCTACAAGCTTATATAGGAGATAATATTTTTGAAGGGAGATGGGGGAATTCAATTCGTTTGGGAAGTACTGTTAAAGATAAAAATAATGATTGGTCTTCTGAGGGTGAAAATGGGGATCCTTTAACTATAATCCGTAATGGGCAAAGAGGAGGAATAACAGAAGATAGTTGGATTCCTCTCCCAGAAGATATTAATAATGATAAATCCTCTATCTATTTAGCTAGTGGGCAAAAATTACCTTTGGAAATTAGTAGTGAAGATTATGCTTCTTATGAAGAAAATGCTTATCCTACTGTCCCTAAAGAATTTATAGGTGACCAAATAGTCCTTAATTCAGGAAGATTAGTTTTTAATGCTAAAAGTGACCATATTATAATATCAGGAAGAGATTCTATTAATTTAAAAAGCCCAGCTGCAGTAAATATCGATACTTCTAAGTTAATAGTTAATAGTGGAGCCATATTTTTAGGAGATAAAGATGCAGAAGAACCTATTTTATTAGGAGATCAAACAGTTGAAGTTTTAGCAGATGCGTTTAAAGAATTAGCAAAATGGATGGAGTTATTTAATTTAGTTCCTTTAGACGAACTCTCAGCTCAAGCCGCTACCGCTAAACAGTTATCTTTTACTTTAAAAAATGAAATTATACCTGATTTAGAAAATAAATGCAGGTCTAGACAAAACTTTACTGTATAATGGCACAATTTGGTATTGATGTAGCTAATGTAAAAGGATCTATTCCCAAAAATTTAAAATTAAATGGAATAAGTACTCTTAGACCTATTATTTTAGATAAAGGACTTACTATTGTTAATAAGATGGCCCCTCCACTTCTTAGAGAAGTAGCATCATTTGATGATTTATGTCCTCCTGCTTCTAGATTACAACAAATTATCGAAAAAAGAAATAATATTGTTGAACAAGCAAATCAAATTGCAACTTTTTTAACGGGTATATTAGAAGCACTTACCCTAGCTTCTACAATATTAGGGGCATTATTAACTGTGTTAAATGTAGTTAAAATAGCTAAAACCATTATCCAAGTTGTAGCTGGGTTTATCCCAATCTCCCCAGGTGGAATTCCAGCAGGTATTGGTTTAATTGGAGATGCTTTAGATAAAGTAACATTTGATAAAGAAGGAAATCCTAGGATCCCCCCAATTAAAGCTAAAATTGATGGTTTATTAATTCCTATAGCTATAGTTTTGGCAGGAATTACTGCCCTAATAGCGGCTTTAAGTGCTTTAGATACTGCGGTGGCCCGATGTGTTATACCTACAACGGGTCCTGGTGAGGGAAATGGGGGTGGAGCAGGAGGGGGATTTGGTGAAGTATTAAGGGGTCCGGTATTAAAATTTAAAATTGAAAGTGAAGGGCAAAATTATAAAAATGGCAAATACGAAAATATAAAACTTAAAGGAGGAGATGGGAATGGAGTTAGAGCTAATATTAGAGTAAAGAAAAATAAAGTAGTAAAAGCTGAAGTTTATAGAGATCCTGAAACAGGGGAGTTAAAAGGGGGAAATGGCTATAGTACCCAATTATTTGATCCTACTAAGGGTTTTACAGCTCCTAATTTTTTATATGTTAAAAAGGGTAAATTTGGTAAAGCTAAACTTGATGTAAAAGAACTCCTTGAAAGTATTGATTTAAAAAAGAGAATTCTTAGAAAAATTAAACGAAAAAAGGTTAAGGGTGATGGTATGCTCCTTTCAGTAGCCGAAATAGGAAATTCTCAAGACTCAGGAGGAAATAATACGGGAACATTACAAGTAGGATTAGATAACCAAGGTAGAATTAGACCTAACGCCCAACTCCAACGTGCAGTTGATCAAAGTGGGGGTGGTGGTCAAGGTATTGGTGGTGGTGTAAGTGGTGATGGTGTAAGTGGTGATGGTGTAGGAGAAATTGGTAACGTAGGAGGGAATGTTGCTAGTGGTATAAATATAAATGGGGGAGTTGCGGGGGGAGGAGATACAGGAATTGGGCTTGACCCCTCCCAAATAGGACAAAACCCAGACCTAATAGGTATGGGTATAGGTTCAGGGATTACAGAGGGAGTAATTTCCCAAGTGGACATATCTAACCAGGGGTCAAATTGTAAAGATGGGATATATCCTACACAACCCCTTAAGGGAGGTAGTGGTGAACAAGCCGAAGCTGAGGTTACTATATCTAATGGTTCTATAAAAGGAATTAAAATTACTAATGGGGGGTTAAATTATGAAAAAGGGGATATTTTTACATTAGATATTTGCCCTAATGCCTCTTTATTAAGTAATCAAGTTGAAAGCACATTAGCTAATCCCGAAACTAAAATTGTAGATACCTCTACAGGATTAGTTACTTCTGAACCTAGTTCAATAAGTCAATTTAATGATGAAAATTCTCAATTATTAGCAGTACTGGCTGGGGGTCCTCTTCAAGTACCTGATGGGAATGGGAATCCTATCTTGAATGAAGATGGTAGTCCCTTAACCCTCCCAGGTTTATCCGCTTTAGATCCGACATTGCTAACTCTAGCAGCGGGAGCGCAACAAGCGGCACTTACAGATAATGATTCTTCTTATAAAGGATTTAATTTAGAAATAGAAGAAAGAGAATTTTCTCCAAATTTAAACCAACGAAGAGCAATTGCCATTAATCCCTCAGGTATTATAAAAGCTGCAACAGAATTTTCGTTTGCAACTGATGAAGGAGTATTAATTGATGATTTAAAATTGATAATAGATGAACAAGATTTAAGAGCAGATTTTGGAGATCAATTTGATTTTGGAGAGCAGATAACTTCTATTGAATCCCAAGTAGATTTACCCACTTTAGTAGGTGAAAATACTTCTGTAGCTTCAAATCCTAATATTTTAGCCTCTACTGGAGGAGGAGTCACAGGAGGAGGAAGTGGAGGTAGCAGTGGGGGTGGAGGTGGAGGAGGATATTAATATTTAAAATTAAAACATATTTATAACTAATGAAACAGAGTTTACTAAAAAAAATGATTAAGGAAGCCGTAAAAGAAGCTATTCAAGAGGAATTAAAAGATATTCTTCTTGAAGCAGTCCGCTCTCCTAAACAACATATAGTTGAAAATATTCAACCTCAAAAAGTAGTAGAGGGTCCTGCTATGAGTTCAAATGAAAGAAGAACAGCATATCAAAATATATTAGGAGATATGCAAACTTCTTTTGGAACTCAAGATGTACCCCAACCCCTTCAATTAACAGGTAATATAGATACTGCATCTCCTAATGGTCAATTACCCCAAGGAAATGTTTCTATGGACCAAATAATGGGATTAATGAATAATAAATAATGGCTATAAAGCAAACCAATATATTTCCTATTGATCAGCAACCAAGAAATGCTGTTGGTATTGCCTATCCCTTTTCTACTACATTTGATCAAGAACAATTAAAAACTTTAAATTTTAACTCGGCTTCAATAGCGGGGAATGTTCCTTTTAAATTAAATTATACCACATCCGATCAGATTAAATCTAATGTAGTTACTTATTTTTCTACTAAAAAAGGAGAAAGATTTTTAAATCCTAATTATGGAAGTAATATTTCAAACTATTTATTCGATCCTATCACAAATGACACAGCAGGTAATTTAGAACAGTTAATCAAAGATGAATTAGCTTTAAATTTTCCCCAAATCACTTTAAAATCAATAGAAGTATTACAATCAATAGATGAGCAACAAATAATAGTATCATTAAGTTATGTAGTTTTTAATAATGAAGAAGATACTTTAGAAATTAATTTTTATTCATAATGGCATACGGCAGCAACACATCAAATCCTAATGGAACTAATAGAAATATTAAGTATACGGGAAGGGATTTTGATACTTTAAAAAATTCTTTAGTTGAATATTCTAAAACTTATTTTCCAACTACATATAATGATTTTAGTCCTAATTCCCCTGGGGCTTTATTTATAGAGATGGCTTCATATGTTGGAGATGTTTTATCATTTTACTTAGATAATCAAATCCAAGAAACCTTTCTACAATATGCTCGCCAGGAATCAAATTTATATGATTTAGCTTATATGATGGGGTATAAACCCCAAATTACAACAGCAGCTAATGTTGAAGTAGATATATACCAGCAGGTTCCCGCTAAAATTGTTGATGGGGATGCTGTTCCTGATTATAATTATACTCTTCTTTTTCCTGAGAATACTACTCTTACTTCTACTGATGGTACTGGATTTATAATTGAGGATTCTATAGATTTCTCTTTTTCTTCTTCTCAAGACCCTACAGAAGTATCAGTATATTCAATTTCTAACGATTCTCCTCAATATTTTCTTTTAAAAAAGACAAAAAAAGCAATTTCTTCTACTATAAAAACTGAAAGTTTTGTTTTTACGGAAGTTGATAGATACCCTACGGTTACTATTACTGATTCTAATATTATTAAAATTTTAGATATTAAAGATCTCAGCAATAAAGAATGGACTGAAGTTCCTTATTTAGCTCAAGAAACTATAATAGAACCTATTAAAAATAAAAATCCTTATGGCCCCGACCCAGGAGCTGAGGGGGATTATGGAGAAGTTCCCTATTTATTAAGATTAAAAAAAGTTCCTAGAAGATTTACCCCCAGATTTAAATCTAAGACTCAACTAAATATTCAATTTGGAGCAGGGACTAATCAAAATAATGTAGATGAAGAGATAATCCCTAATCCCGATAATGTGGGTATAGGATTACCTAATTCTATTGATAAAACTAAAATAGCCTTTAATCCCTCCAATTTTTTATTTGGTGGAACCTATGGTATTGCTCCTTCTAATACTACTTTAACAGTAAGATATTTAACTGGGGGTGGTGTGGGGTCTAATATAGCGTCTAATGCTATTAACACTATTGACACTTCTAATGCCCAGTTTCAGAAAAATGATTTAACACCTGCACTAGCAACTACTATATTTGACTCAGTTATTGTTAATAACCCTCAAGCAGCTGTGGGAGGTTCAGATGGGGATTCAGTTGAGGAAATAAGGAATAATTCTTTAGCAAATTTTGGGGCACAAAATAGAACTGTAACAGAGGAAGATTATTTAGTAAGAACTTTAAGTTTGCCCTCTCAATTTGGTACTATAGCAAAGGCATATATAGAACCCGAAAAATTAGACACCCTCCTCCCAGGAGAAACCCAATCTTCTTTAAACCTATATATTTTAGGTTATAATTCCGAAAAACAATTAACCATAGCTTCCCCAACCCTAAAGCAAAATCTTATTACTTATATTTCAGAATACAGAACTATTGGAGATTCTATTAAAGTTAGAGATGCTTTTATTATTAATATAGGAGTTGAGTTTGAAATATCTGTATTGCCTAATTTTAATAGTAATGAAGTAATTAATAATTGCCTAAATTCTATAAAAGATTATTTTAATGTAAATAACCAACAAATTAACCAACCTATCTTCATTAGAGAACTTTACCTTTCCTTAGACCAAATCTCAGGAGTCCAAACAGTAAATGATGTAAAAATCATTAATAATAGTGGAGGAAATTACTCACAGTTTGGTTATGATTTAGAGGGGGCTACCCGTAATAGGATTATATATCCTTCTTTAGATCCTTGCATTTTTGAAATTAAATATCCTAATACTGATATTAGAGGTAGAGTAACAACAATATAACATGGCCGTATATAAAATATTTCCTACTAAAGACGCTACTATCTATTCTAGATACCCTACTATGAATACGGGGTTAGATTCTATTTTAGAAGCTAATGCTGATTTTTCTACTACTACCCCTCACGTTAGTAGGTATTTAATTCAATTTGATCAAGATGAAATTAATTCTATTATTAATGATAAAATAGGAACTACTAATTATTATAATAATAATTTTTCTAGACAAATAGATTTAGTAAATTATATTGCTAATATACAAAATTTAAATGTTGATACTGCATTAGAAGCTTATGCTATATCGGGATCATGGGGTATGGGAACAGGACACTTTAATGATAGTCCCTCTACTACTAATGGATGTAACTGGAAATTTAAAACATATGAGGGGCAAGGTGAGTGGGCGACTTCCAGTTTTTCAGCTTATGTTACTGCTTCGTATGACACAGTAAAAGGTGGGGGAACTTGGTATACGGGTTCCCAACTAAGTTTAACAATTGATCCATCCCAATCTTATTCATATAGTAGTAATAAGGATTTAAGAATGGATGTTACTAATATTATTAAAAATTGGTATGAATATTCTTCTTTTGGAGAAGGTGATGTCCAATTACCTCAAAACTTACCATTTGAATTAGGTTTAGAAGCCTTTCCTAATGATGGGTTTATTATAAAACAAAGTGAAAATGATGAATTTGTAGCTAACGTTAATAAACAGGCTAAAATCCAATTTTACTCTGTAGATACTAATACCATATACCCTCCTGAACTTCAGTTCAAATGGGATGATTTTAGTCACACTACCTCATCAGTCATTTCAACAATAAACACAACAGAATTAGTAGCATCATTAGATAACAATCCAGGTACATTTAGAAGGAGCAGTGTACATAAATTTAGAGTAAATTGCCGCCCTCAATTTCCAACTAGAACATACCAAACCGGATCTTATTTCACTCAGAGAAATTATTTACCTACTTCTTCACATTATGCTGTAAAAGACTTGGATACTAATGAATTTGTCATTAATTTCGACGACACTTATACAAAAATTAGTGCCGATACAAAAAGTAATTATTTTACTTTGTATATGAATGGTTTAGAGCCTGAAAGGTACTATAAATTATTATTTAAGATAGTTTTAGATGGTGAAACTATTGTATTAGATGATAATTATTATTTTAAAGTAATTAATGGATGAGAAAAGTAGATTTAAATAGGAAAGTATACAATAAAGATAAATTTAATAAATCTATTGATACGGAATTTAACGAAATCATCCCCCCATCAGATGATATTGAAGCACCCCTTATTGATGTAGGAACTTTTTTTCAAAATTACTCTGAATTGTTTTATGATATTCCTAAAACGGGGGATGTTAATTCACATGAATTTTTAATTAGACAAAGTACTGATTATGTAGGGGGAGATGCTATTAATGCTGATATTTTAGCCTTATTACAGGAAATAAATAGTTTAAGGCAAGAACTATTTGAATTAGAAGAACAAAGATTAAGAGAATTAGCTGAAAGTGCTGAAGATGCAGTTGGATTAAACGATTAATATATAATGGCAAACGGATATTCTTCATATACCCCTATAAGTTCTAATGAACTTACAACTTATGTAACTAGAACCAATTTGTATACTAGAGGGGGTGAGTATACATTACCTAATGGAAAAGATTATATTGGGTTTTATCATATTCATCCTGAAAAAGGACCTATGGTAGGGGCTAATCATAGGGAAGAATTTCATGAAATTTTAATCTCTTCAAATGATATAAAATCTCCCTCTATATCTAGTATAGAATTTTCTACTAATGATAATTTTTCGTATGAAGAATATAGTGAAAAAGATTTAAAACTTATTTCACCTGCTACTAATTCACTTTCTGAGTTTAGGCCCTCCACCGACAGAGTAGAATTTTCTATTTATAATGAACAAGGTTTATTAGATAATATAGAATACAATTATAAAGATTATAATATTCCTCCTGAGTTTAATCCTTTAACAGGTATTTTATCATCTTTAAATCTAGATCCTGGGGTTGATTTGATTAAGGGAGGATATACTCAAGGCTTTTATCAAATAATCTATAATTTTTTAAGGGATAAAGCAGCCTCAAACCCCCAAACCGGATATTATATATCCCAGATCTCTGCAGATAGAACTGAGCTTAGATTAGCTAGTAATATTTTAGATAATGATCAAATTCAAGAGTCGGCTAATGCTTTTATTGAGGAATTAAATGCTTCCCCATTTTTTGAGGATTTTTATCTTAATTTTGGAAATAATAATTTAATAACAGCTATTAGATTAGCATTTGATGAGGATAATAATCCCGATCAATTTAGTTTAATAGTAAAATTATACGAAGCATTACCAACCCAATTTGGATTAAAAGATGAAGTATGGTTATCGTTACAAACTGCCGAGGCTGTTTCTTTTGATGTTGAGTTTAATCCTCAAGTTTTTTCACCCCCACCTTTACAAAATATAAAGGGGCCTAATTTTGATATTTTAGATAAAGATATAGTTAATAATTCTACAGTATTTAAAACTACAGAAGAACTTATTAATACCGAATTAACTTCATCTTACAATGAATTACAAAATATTTTAAATAAAAAAGGGGTAAAAGTAAGTATAGATTATGAAGATTATAATGAATTTATTTATTTTTCCTCAGCTCAAACCCGTTTAGAAAATTTTTATTATAAAGTAAAAGAAATAGAAGATTTTCAATTTGAAATTAATACTGTTAAAACCAATATAACAGGATCTACTTCTGAGTCTGTTGCAGTATCATCAAGTTTAAAATTATTAGAAAACAAGATTACAGATATAATATCTAATTTAGACGAATACGAAAACTTTTTATATTATACTTCTGGATCTTCTAAAACTTGGCCTAAATCTAATTCGACTCCCCCTTATACTTTATTTTCCACAGCCTCAGCAGAAGTAGGGGCTTGGTATGGCAGCGCTAATGAATTGTCTCCTTTAGGTCAATTAGGTTCTGCTTCTTTGTATGACATTGACAATACAGATCGTTTAGTAAACAGTCTCCCTGAGTATGTAAAAGGAAATAATGTAAATCAACCTTTCTTTAAGTTTATGGATATGACAGGACAACATTTTGATGTGTTCTGGACATACACAAAAGCAATAGGAGATAGATATGACGCTGATAATAGATTAGATTATGGGGTATCTAAAGATATAGTAGCAGATGCTATTAGATCTATGGGAGTTACATTATACCAAAATAATTTCTCCTCAAATGATTTACCTTCATCATTTTTAGGAATTAATTCTTCTACTAGTTTATTACCCCCAACAGGATCAGAATTAATCAATACTTATATAACAGCATCCTCAGATATTACTAAATTAGATGATGTAAATAAGGAAACTTATAAACGTATATTTCACAATTTACCTTTCCTACTTAAGAAAAAAGGCACCATATCAGGTTTAAGAGCATTAATTAATTCTTACGGTATTCCTGATACTATTTTAAGAATATCTGAGTTTGGGGGAAAAGATATAGATAATACTAATGATTGGGATTATTACCAAAACCAATTTAGTTATGCGGCCTTTAATAGCTCATCCGCTGCCTCTAATAGTTTTATTTCAACCTCATTTGCACTAAATACAAATTGGAATTCTGCTGATAATGTTCCTGAAACAATTATGTTCAGGTTTAAACCAGTAGTTCAATTTGAAACTAATACAACTAAAAGTATAGTAGCTCACACTAGAAATGGTGGGGATGATGTCCAATTAGTATTAACTTATGAAGGATCAGGTTTAGCCAGTGGATCTTACTCAGGTTCAATTCCATCTTCTTCATATCAGTTTGTTAGTTTATCAATGGCTCTTAATGGAACCCTAACGGGACCCGCAGTTAATGCTCCTTTTTATGATGGTAATTGGTGGGGGGTTCAATTAACAAGGGTTTCCCAATCAACCCCCGATTATACTTTAAGGGTAGCTAGTAACATATATGATGGTGGAGATGGATTTAAAATAGGATATACAGCTTCTAAAACAGACTCAATAACTACTGCTGCTAATAATCATTATACTGCATCAGATGAATTTTTCTTAACTAAGGATGATAAAAATGCTAATGCTAGTGGTTATAGGGGAATGACAGGTTCTTTTCAAGAACTTAGATTTTATAATGAAGCACTAGGGGAAGAAACATTCCATGATTTTGTAATGAACCCCTATTCTATAGAAGGAATAGATTATTCTTCTTCTGTAGAAAATTTAGTATTTAGAGCCCCATTAGGTAGTGATTTAAATAAAAATACCGGGGTGTTAATTTCAACTCATCCAAAAGTAACAGGCTCATTAACTACTACTAGTTCATTCCCCTCTTCTAATAATAATTATGAAATAGGATCCGCTATAAAATTCCCTTCAAATGTAGGATTTGTTTATCAAGACCAACCTTCTGTTGGAATTAAAAATAGAATTTCTGAGAAAGTAAAAATAGATACCTTAATCACAGCCTCAGGAAATACCCTAACTCCTTATAGAACTATCCAACAAAGATATGCCCAAAGTGAAAGTTATACTCGAGATATAAATCATGTTGAGGTAGCATTCTCTCCACAAAATGAGATTAATGACAATATTAATTCTTCGTTTGGATACTTTAATATAGGGGAATATATCGGTGATCCCTCAATTACATCGGAGTCCGTTACATCATATGTGAATCTTGATAATATACAAGATACTTACTTTAAAAAGTATACAAGTCCTTATGATTGGAGAGATTATATTAGATTAATTAAATATTTTGATAATTCTTTATTCAAAATGCTTAAGGATTTTGTCCCTTCTAAAACCAGCTTATCTACAGGGGTTGTAATTAAACAACATATTTTAGAAAGAAATAGACAACGTCCTGCTTATATTACTAACGAAGAACATAATGTATATACTTCATCTATAAATGTATCTTTTTCATCCTCCTTTATTACTGGAGGCGCGGGGGGTGTATTTAATGAATTTAATTATTCAGGATCTGGGCAAGAATGGATAACTACTACTCAAACTACAGATGGGCCTATACACGTAACCCAATCTGATCAAAGAGAATTTTACAATGGAGAATTAAGTGGGAGTGAATTTAGAGCCGTGGTACAAGAAGTGGGTCCACACCCACCAACTGCTTCGGATGGAACCTTTTTTACGGGTAATGAATTACCACAAGATGTATTTAATCCTTTATTAAATAACGTTGAAAGATCTGTTACTTCATCTATTTATTATAAAATAGAATACAATAATAATTTTATAACCCCCGATAATATGGATTTAATACAAGAAGGGGTAGCTTTAAAAGCATCTATTTCAGATGGATTATACTCAAGAAGAGCTTGGAATACCTCTAGATATCTTGGAAGTAGAGCCAGTTCACAGGGATTTAATAAAACATTTACAGACTAAAAAATGGGAAATTACACAAATAATAGTGCTATTGGTTATATAGGGAATAAAGATGTTTTGGGAGGACTCCCTGTAGTAGAACAAACTCAAGCATTTATAGCTGCTTTTAAAGGAGTAGTTTCTTCTACCCCCGAACAGATAGCTAATGCTTCATTTTTTATTACTTATTTAATAAATGAGTCTGGGGAAGTATTCCAAGTTTCGGAAGATAGTGATGCACAAAGAGATATTCTTCAAAATTTCGCGGTTGGGGATGATGTGGTAGTAAGAGTTGATCAAGGTACTTTAATTAATACTCAATTAGCAGGAGAACATAAAGTAACAGGAATAGGAAGTTTTGTGCCTATACTCATAACACAAACCGGAAGCTCAGAAAAAGCTCATGTATCCTTTATTAATTTTGCAAACCCCGGAGAAACCACAGGAGAGGAAATTGGAGAAACAACTCCTAGTTTTTTAGCTAATTCTTTTGTAAGTGGTAATGTAGGAAATACCCAACCATCTGCAGTCGATCCCGAGTCAGGAGTAACATATGATATTACTAATTTCGGTGCGTTTCCCCTCACCGCCTATGGTTCAAGAATAGCTTCGGGAGCTATAGGCACCCCAGCTCGGGAATGGGTAGGTAAACAAAATGATGGTGAAAATTTATTCACTTGGTATACATCATCTAATCCCGCGGGTACCGCAGCAAGTTGGAGTATGTTTGATAGTAGTGGTGCTAAATTTGCTAAAACTGGATCATATGAAATTGCTCCTACTAAACCTACTTTCAATAGTATAACCGCTCAAGTTAATTGGGGGGTATATAATCTTAGATATAATAATGCTTCTTTAGAAATTGCTATTTTTAGAGATAGAGGTGGAACAGTTACAAAATTAGACTCCGTTACAGAAACTATAGAGGGTTTAACTATTGTAGCTAATTCTTATGCTATAGCTCCCCTTATCAGTGGTAGTAATAATTTTGTTATATCTACTAATGATCTTAATGCCTCGGATAAAATTTATTCTGTAATATCTTCTCCAACTGTTATTACTTATTATGCTAGTAATACCGCAGTTCCCCCTAATGGTGTTTCTTCACAAGGAGATGGTTTAGTTTTAGCTCAAACTACTCAAGTTTTAGGGGATGGAACTACAATAAGTGCCCCCTATTGGAGTTTTAATATTTCCGCCCAAAGCCCTGGTTCTCAGGTTGTAACCCCTCAACCATCATACTTTACTTCAGGATCCTCTACATCTACTGTAATTACAGCTTCTTCAGATTTAAGTAGTGAATATGGAAATTTCCAAACCCTTCCTACAGCATCTGCAGATTTCGGATTTTCTCCAATTAATTTTCCTTTTACAGTTAATACTGGGGATAGAATAAGATTTGGATACAATAGTGATAATATATTTACAATATTTAATGTTGAAGAACCCCCTGCTTCTTCTAGATTATATCTTACTTTAGATAGAGCAATAGGAAATAACTTAAACTTAAAAAACGTAGTTTTATATAGAAATTTAGAAGATGGTAAATTTTTAACTTTAGATGTTCCTAAAAATGATCCTCAATTTAGTGAAATAGAATTTACGGGAATAATAATCCCTAAATATGCTAGTCCTAAATTAAAAACAAATGCTAATGATATTGTTTCTAAATTAAAATCTGAAGGAATATTAACTGAAACTTAACTTATATATATTTATTACATATAATCAAAAATAATGGGATACCTAAACAACGCAGTCATAACCGTAGACGCTATATTAACTAATAAGGGTCGAGAACTCTTAGCTAGAGGAGACGGTTCATTTAAAATTACTCAATTTGCTCTCTCGGACGATGAGATTGATTATACCTTATATAATCCAACCCATCCTTCAGGAAGTGCTTATTATGGAGAAGCAATGGAAAATATGCCTCTTTTAGAAGCATTCCCTGAAACTACTCAAAATTTAAGGTATAAATTAACTACCCTACCTAGAGGCACAGCTAAAATGCCTGTGTTAGATGTAGGTTTAACACAAATCACCTTAAAACAAGGAGCATCTCTTGTCATTACTCCTCAAACTTTAAACTATTTAGGCGCTAATCAGGTATTTGAATCAAGTGGTTATACTGCTGTTATAGCAGATGTAAGAACCATGAATGTATATGAAGGGGTTGGGGTAAATACCACCCAAGCTACTAATTTAAATGCTACTCAAACTCTAGGTACTAATGTATCTAAAACCGTAGTAGGCACATCAATTAATTTAACGGCTACAACTGTTAATACTTTATTTGGTACTACTAGTACTCAATTAAATACTACGTTAACTTTAATTGGTAGAGATAGTGGAGCTAGAATAACAGTTCCCGTAAAAGTAACTAAAACAACAACTTAATTAAAATATGTCATTTAAAAGATTTGATCCCGAAGATTTTTTAGTAAGTGCTGATAGCGTAACAGCAGGTGCTTGGACTAATAATGCTTCAACTCGTACTACCTTTTTTAAATCTACCGCACAAGAAAACTCAGATAGTGGAAGGTATTATCTAAGCATATACAACTCAGCAGCAGGAACTGATGCTCAGTTTAATATAGCTTATGGAGATGCTAATGGAAGTGGATCTATTCCACTTAATGCTAATATTGTTGGAAAATCTCCTACATCTGCTGTACATGGTCAATTCCAAAATATTGTTTTAGGGGATGAAAATAGTAATTTTACTTTTGGTGAATATACTTCTTCTAGATTTTATGCTTTAACTACCGAAAGAAGTAAATTTAAAGGAAGCCTATTCCCAGGTACTATGACTTTAATCCTATCATCATCACAAGCATCTGGGAAGCCATTATCACTTACTGATAATAGTAAAGCTGTTACTACTACTACTTTCAATGAAGCAGGAAGAGTATTCCAAATAGTTTCGGGTGCTGCAGGAACAGTAAATACTTCAGTTAATGCTAATGGATATTCAGCTAATTCGGGATCTTATGGATTATTTCTTCCGGATATCGGAACTATTTTATTAAATCCTCATGCCCTAGATGGAACTTCTGCTAATGGTGGTTGCTCTCTGGGTACCTCAAATGCTGTGAATACTAAGGCTATTAATACTAATTTATTATTTAATCATTTATCAGCATCTGCAGCAGAATCTCCTGCATTTACCTTAAATAGTCAAGAAAATATATCTTCTGATTTTGTATTTGTTAGAGCAAGAAATTCAGAGTTTAATTATTCTTCAAATCCTTCATTTATAAGTGGTTCTACAGGAGCGGTAATATTTGATAATTTTATTAATTCTCCTCAAACATTTATTACGACTGTAGGATTATACAATGATGAAAATGAATGTATAGCAGTTGCAAAATTAAGTAAACCACTTAAAAAAGATTTTACTAAAGAAACTCTTATTAGAGTTAAATTAGATTTCTAATGGATGGGTTATTTAAAGACATTACTAAGTAAGGATATCATTATAACCCCTTTTAGGGTTCATAAACAATTTATTCAAAATACTATTCCTGAGTTTTCAACTACTGAGGCTATAGTTGTAACAGGTTCTAATATTTCATACCCCTTAGGGGGTGGAGAAGAAGGGACAGGGAGTAAATCTTTAGTTTATAATTCTATAAAACAATTATATTATTCTAATTATCTTTCGGGAAGTGGAAAAGTATCTAATGTAAACAAACCTATAATAAATCCTGATGGGACTATAGTAGGATCTGTTTATAATCCTAACTACGAAAATAATATACAGTCAATAGATGAACTAAGACATTTCCCAGTAACTGCAGACGATACAATCTCAGTATTATCTATTCCCTCAAAACAATTTGGAGAACATATAAAACCCGGAAGTTTTTCTAGTAAAGCAGATACTGGAGCTACTATACGTTTTACAGATGATGGTCAAGGAAATATTATTTCAGGATCTACAGGTAGAATACATGGTAATATATTATATGAATCAGGATTAGTCATTTTTACAGGGGAAACAGGGAGTGGTGGGCTTTATAATTTTACAGGCTCCCAATGGGAATCAACTGTTACTATATATGAAACTCAGTATAAATGTACTATTAGAGCTAATGAATATAATTATTCCTTAAATCCTAGTTTACTTTCTTCTTCTCTTAGAAGTGATAATAGAATTCTTAATTCGGGGAGTGCCCAATATTCTGATTTTGTAACAGGTTCAGATTTTTCTCCTTTTGTAACTACTATAGGATTATATAATGAAAATCAAGAATTATTAGCGGTAGCTAAATTAGCACAACCCCTTCCCACATCCCAAACTACAGATACAACAATATTAATAAATATAGATAGATGAATTGGTTATATAATGAAAAAGAAATTACAGACATATCACATTTTCCACCCAATACATTTGGGTTTGTCTACCAAGTAATCACCCCCAAGGGTAAAAAATATGTGGGTAAAAAAGTTTTATACCACAATCAAAAGAAAAAATTAACTAAAGTAGAACTTGCAGAGCAAACAGGAAGGGGAAGGAGAAAATCTTATAAAATCGTCCAAAAAGAAAGCGATTGGAAAAAATATATAGGATCAAATGCTAAATTAAAACATCAAATAACTGAAGGAGAAGTTACGAAGGAAGATTTGAAAAAACAAATCCTTGAAATAGCTTTTAATAAAAAACATCTTACATATCTGGAAACTAAACATTTATTCCAAATGGAAGTATTAGAAAACCCAGATGAATACTTAAATGATAATATACTAGGTAAATTCTTTACCTCAGACTTTGATTTTTAAATCAGGGTTTGTATATTTCGCTTAATGGTAAATCAATTACTAGTATCTTTAATGGACTCTGTCCTAGGAAAAGGTAAACAAACATCCAGAGGTAACCATGCTTACCACTGCCCCTTTTGTAAACACCATAAACCTAAAATGGAGGTGAATTTTACAGAAAATAAAAAGGGACATAACCCTTGGCATTGTTGGGTTTGCAATACTAGAGGCAAGACAATTCCTAATCTTCTAAAGAAAATAGAAGCGTACGATAAAATTGAGGAAGCTAAAAAATTAATACCTCAGGGATCGTTTGTTGAAGAAGTAATAGTAAGAAATAATTTAGCATTACCCCAAGAATATACTCCATTTATAGATAACCCTACCAGCTTAATGGCGCGCCACGCTTATGTTTATTTAAAGCGTAGGGGGGTCACACAAGAAGATATGATTAAATACCATATGGGTTATTGTGAAAATGGAGAGTATAAAAATATGGTTATTATTCCTTCTTACGATGCTATAGGTAATTTAAATTATTTTACAGCTCGTAGTTTTGAAAAAGAACCATTCCGCAAATATAAAAACCCCTCAGTATCTCGCGATATTGTGCCGTTTGAAATGTTTATAAACTGGAATAGCCCGTTAGTATTGTGCGAAGGACCATTCGACGCCATAGCCATCAAAAGAAACGCTATCCCGCTGTTAGGAAAAAATATACAAACTAACCTAATGAAGAAAATTGTTTCTTCTAAAGTTGAAAAAATATATATAGCATTAGATAGTGACGCAATTAAATCGTCACTCAAATTTTGTGAAAAGTTTATGAATGAGGGTAAAGAGGTTCATTTATTAGAAATGGACGATAAAGACCCTAGTGACTTAGGATTCAAACGTTTTACTGAACTTATTCAAAAGTCTACCCCCCTAACTTTATCTGGGCTTTTGGCTAGAAAATTAGCCTTATGAAACAAATTAAAAAACAATTTGGTCGTATCCTCGAAATATCAGATGACCATAAACAAATCACTCTCCCAGATGGGAGATATTATCAAAGAAATGGTGAATATTATCCATCAGTAACTTATGTATTAAGTCATTATCCTAAAGGTAAATTCTTTGAGGATTGGCTTAAAAAAGTAGGATATTCAGCGGATTTTATTGTTAAAAGGGCAAGTGAAGAAGGTACACAAGTACATGAAATGATCGAAGATTATCTTAATGGTAAAGAATTATCATTTTTAGAACATGGTATTCCTATGTACTCTCCTCATGTTTGGCAAATGTTTTTACGTTTTGTTGATTTTTGGGAGGAATACAAACCTACTCTTATTGAAGCAGAAATCCACCTATTTTC
>Ga0181373_1000115_pt1 | contig 21647 bp, 20 predicted proteins | sample LowvirmetaG_3_FD_130159 | JGI IMG/M metagenome (GOLD analysis project Ga0181373, IMG submission 130159) | Marine viral communities from the Subarctic Pacific Ocean - Lowphox_09 viral metaG | ecosystem: Environmental > Aquatic > Marine > Oceanic | place: Subarctic Pacific Ocean | collected... | reverse complement strand
ATCGGCAATCACCTTGCCCGAGACATCGTCTGATGAGTTGGCCATAGTCGTAGATTCTTTAGCTATCGGGTACTACAATACGGAAGCATTCGTTAGTGGTGCAAAAGCTCAAGTTGCCTACACTTACAAGAGATTAGGTGGGGACATACTTGATGTCGAGATTACCGCTAAGAACGTCTATAATCACTACGAGGAGGCCGTTTTAGAGTATTCCTATATCGTGAACCTGCATCAAGCACGGAACGCCTTAGGAAGCGCCCTGGGAGGTCCTACGGGCTCATTCGATCACGAAGGTAGACTAACAGAAGGTGAGGATGTAGCTCTCAAATACCCTAAGTTCCAATTTGACTATGCGTTTAGAAATGCGGACAAGTTTTCAACAGAAGCGCTCGTTGGTGGAACGGAACCGTTACACTCTGCATCATTCGATGTAGTCCCAGATCAGCAAGACTATGATCTTCAAGAGATAGTTTCTGGTTCTCAGGCAGGTTCAGACTGGGACGGTATGGGTAATAAAAGAATTAAGATTAGACAAGTGTACTATGTGACCCCTCGACAGATGTGGAGATTTTATGGGTACTATGGTGGACTTAATGTTGTTGGGGACATGCACAACTACGGACAATATGCGGATGACTCTACATTCAACGTTATACCGCCATGGCAAAACAAGTTGCAAGCAATGGCCTATGAAGATCACTTGTATACACGAACCTCGCACTACTCATATGAAATAAACGACAACAAACTCAAGATTTACCCAGTACCGAGTTCGGTAACCGAGGAGAAGTTTTGGTTTAGATTTACAGTAGAGACAGGCAACACAGCATTCTCTACAGGTTCTTATGACTCAGGAGTCGAAGGCGTAAACAACATGAACACTATGCCAATTGAGAACATTCCATTCAACAAAATCAACTCAATCGGACAACAATGGATTCGCAGATTCGCTCTAGCTCTCTCAAAAGAGACCCTAGGGCAAGTCCGAGGAAAGTTTGGTGGTAATATACCGATCCCAGGCGACAACATCTCCTTGAACGCCTCAGACCTTCTATCTCAAGCATCTACGGAACAGCAAGCGCTCAGGGAAGAGCTCAACAAGCAATTGGATGAAATGCTCTACGCTAAACTAGCAGAGACAGACAAAGCCATGGTTGATAACATGGACGCGATTGTTGCTAAAACACCTTTAAAAATATTTGTGGGATAAAGAATGCATTTAATAATGGAAAACTGGAGAAATTATCTACAAGAGGCAACAGAAGACTATGTTGATAAATTAGATAACAAAAACACTATTGGACTCAGAGACAATACGTCATTTGAAAACGTATTTAATCAACTTGCCGATGGTAACAATAGGGCTCTGCTTAACTATCAGTCGTCTGATTTAGATAGAATAAATTATTTAATGTCTAAAGCTGTTCATGCAGTAAAGATAGAAAAAAGAGAGACTCAAAAAGACAACAGAACCGTCATAAACTCAGTACCGGTAGTAAAACTTACAGGCTTTAAGATAAAATTCAATCCTGAGACTCGCAAAAGATCTATAGCGGCAAAAATAATTGAAGAAATGAATTTAGAAAAATTTGTCAGAGAATACCACAAAATGGTAAAATCTTTACCAGCGATTGCTGAATCGGTTGACGAAATGGACCACAATAGAGCAGTTGGAATACTGTCTTCAGTAATCAAATTTTTCGATAAAGATTTTGACATCGATAACCTCACCACAAATCCTCAGCGAGATTTAAAAAATCATACTTTTGGTTTATACACTCAGGAGTTGCAACAAGAAGCTGACGAATTAGTTGAATTAGTTGCAAAAAACAAAAGAGAAATTACAGCGCGTTCAGTGAAGTGGCCGGATGATACATCTGATGTAGTCTTCATACTTACCCGAGAGCCCCTTGAGATCTTAAGGATGTCAGACCACAAAGGGATACAGTCTTGCCATTCATTAGGTGCAAGTTACGATCAATGCGCACTAGCTGACGCTAAAAGAGATGGAGCGATCATATATTCCGTATCAAAAGCTTCATTTGAAGATAATTTCGGACAACCTCCAAGTCAAGACAACATGAAAGCACTTGAAAATATTGAAATCTTCAAAGACGAAGACAGAAATATTGATGGAATTGAGCCGACCGGTAGAGTTAGAGTCAGGAAAGTATCACTGCAAGGCATAGAATTCGCTGTTGTTGAGAATGCCGTATATGGGAGCTTCCCAATCGGGTCCCGCGACAAAATTGCAAAACTGCTAGCAAAAATTCAAAAAAGCGAATACAACCAATTAACCCAACCAGTAGACCTGAAAAAATCCGGAGTGGCTTACGGAGGTACCTATCAAGATACGAGCTTTTCTGACATGGTAATTGAAACTCTAGAGATGTTAGGAATAGAATACAAAGACAATCTCATCCAACAACACGACTCAATTGAGATGGGTGGCGCTCATATGTCTCATGAACAAATTTACAATCTCATTGTGAATTCGCCCGGTGAACTTGGCGGCTTCGATGAAATTGGCAAAAGTAACGTCGGCTCTCAGTTCTGGATTACGGAAAATAGTGAGGACTATCCGGAACAAGATGGAAATGGATATTATGAAGACATAGGTTGGGCAATCGAAGCAAAGCTGGATATTTCTAGAATCCTTAAAAGACTAGATTTAGAAAAAATAAATAAAGTTTTTAGTAAATTTGCGTTCGTACACGTGAACCCTAGGGCTCCGGAGATGACTAAGTTTCTAGAATACTTCCCTAATTCGAAAGACATGAGAGGCCCAATAGTTGAAGGCGACTTTGCCTACATTACCTTCGCTAGGGCTGATCGCTATGGTTCCACTGATGAACTGCCTGATGCTTATGCAGAGCTCGAAGGCTCGCGACAACAATCGACAGCAGAATACGTAAGCTCCATGGAAAAAATAAAAGATAATCCGGATTTACTAGTGGAAATTTTTAAAGATTTTCTAAAAGAAAATACTTTAAGCGAACGACTTATGTTGCTTAAAGAAAAATTCAAGAGAGTTCTATAATGTCAAAATGGGAAAGACCATCGCAGCCTCCATCTCCATTATTCCTCGGAGAGAAAGAGAAGAATCTTGTAAAGCAAGTCAACGATGAAATCATTGAAAGAGTTGTCGGACAACAAGTACTTTACTTTCCGATAGACATTGAGAGCACAGATTTTCATCCACTCTATGGGGAAGCAATAGAGAAAAACTTTATCCACCCAGTTAGAGTATATGCATTGGTAACATACAATGGCGTAGAGACATCAGACCTTGAAAACATTGCACTTGATAAATCAACGAAGATCACTGTCAACTTTCACAAGAGAAGATTGACTGAAGATCAAAACTTGTTTGTGCGAGAAGGTGACTTCGTAAGGTTTGGATCTATCTATTATGAAATAGTAAAGCTGAATGAACCCAAACTCCTCTTCGGTCAACCAGAGAGTCGATTTGAGATTTCAGCTGAATGCATCAGAGCAAGGGACGGACTATTCAATGCAGAATGATAACAATGTACCATCGGTACCCTCAACCTTAGAAAATATAGACACTGCGGTATTCCGCTTTGTCGATGAAACGCTTAACCCTCAGGTCAAAACAAATAAGGGAATTGAAAAAGTAAAAGTTCTATGGCTTGGATCCGAAAGATCTTTTCAAATCAAGAACAACAAAGAGTTGAGAGATGGAGTTGGGAAACTTAGACTTCCTTTGATTACAATCTCGAGAACATCCTTGTCAAAAGAAGACAGCTTCAAAGGCTCAGTTCAATCTGAGGAGTTGGAGAATGACAGAATTCAAGTAAAGAGAGTTATCAAGCAAGATAAGACTCAAAACTTTCAAAACTCTGATCGCAGAAGAAAGACTGGGGATTACACTGGGCCTTCATCCTCCAAAAAGGTTGTATACGAAACGGTCACTATCCCAAGGCCAGTCTATGTGTCTTGTACGTTTGAAGTCTTTATTCGAACCGAATACCAGCAGCAGATGAATCACATCCTACCCTTGTTCATTGCTGAAAGGAGACGAAACTTTATTGTTGAAAACAATGGATATCGCTACGAAGCCTTTATTGACTCTGATTACGGTATAACAAGCTCAGGAAATCTTGGGGAAGACGAAAGAATGTTTACTGCAAAAGCAACGATTAAAATCCTAGGATACTTAACGGGAAATGACCATAACGATGATGAACCTTTCATTCAAAGAACTGAGTCAGTTGTTGAAGTCAAGATATCACGAGAGCGCGTCATCATTGGAGACTCAAAGCCATGGGACAAGTCAGGTGAGAAATTTAGAGATTTATGACTTTGGCCTTTTATTTGACTATTTACTAGGAAAATAATATTTTATTAGGAGAAAATTAATGCCTACCAAGTTTGACTTTGTGTCTCCCGGTATTGAACTGAGAGAGATCGACCAATCACAAGTAGCCCCAGTACCTGAAGCAGATGGATTGCTTCTTATCGGTAGATCCAGAAAGGGCCCTTCCATGAAACCAGTTAAGGTTAATAGCTTGGAAAACTTTATTGATGTATTCGGCGCCCCAATGGATGGCGTCAAACGTGGAGACCCATGGAGAGAAGGGAACACAGCCGCAGCCTCTTATGCTGGCTATGCCGCACAAGCATATTTAGCTTCTGGTGTTGGGCCTGTAAAATTCATCCGTCTCGGAGGACTTGATAACCCTGGCTCAACTACTCTAGGAAAAGCAGGTTGGAAAATAGATCATTCCTTAAGTAACAGCCAATCTACACACTCTGGTGCCATTGGCTTATTTGTTGCACCGAATGTCAACACTGCAACAACTGGGACTCTAGCTGCCATCTTCTACACGAAACAGACCGATTTGGCTTTAACTGGTACGACACAAAGAAGTGTCGCTGTAGAAGCCTCTGAGACCTTGGTTGAATCAAATGGCACAAGCGGACAATTTACTGCTGAACTGAGCGCGTCTACAGATTCAACAGTCACATTTAACTTTAACAAAAACAGTGTTAACTTTATTCGCAATGTATTCAACACTGATCCTACATTGTTCGACAGTACTGCTGCTTCTTATTTCTTAGGAGAAACTTTCGAATCTCAAGTTATGGCCCTAAGTGGCACATCCGATAACGATGGTATGGTTGCTTTCTTTGCTGGTCTTAGAGACGGTGACTCGACGGATGGGGACTGGACTGACTTCCAAAATGAATTGACTGCTGCTAAGTCTGGTTGGTTTATTGGAGTTAAGCCTTCGCAAAAGAGATTGTTTAGAATTGAATCCCTAGATGATGGAGAGCAGTTCCAAAAAGAATACTACGTTGTGATCAAAGATCTTCGCGAAGCCAATGCTTCGAAGCCTGATGCTTCATTTGCAATCGAAGTTCGTAAGTATGGAAGCCCTGGCTATGTTGAAAAATTTGCAAACCTAACCTTAAATCCTGATTCACCTAATTACATATCAAAGAAGATTGGGGACATTCATCAATATTGGGAAGAAGGAACCGGTGGTCTTTCTGGTAAGATTATTACCGAAGGCACATTTCCTAATTCTTCTGACTTAATTCGAATAACGATCAATCCCGGTGTTAATCGTGCTGATCTCCCTGTTGGATTTACAGGCCCATTAAAACTTACACCAGTTGCAATCTCTGGATCCATGTCTGATGCGAATGTTGAATGGATTGCCGGAAAAAATTCAATCCCTTCTGGACAATCAGCAGAGTTCATCTCTGGGTCTAGTGCGGGATTCACAGGTTCGTTTGAATTCCCAACTCACTTGTTGACTACGCAAGGTAGCTACCTCGGATCTCGAAACTATCCTGCCTCTAGAATCTTCGGATTCCGATTTAAAGAAACAAACGGTCGCGACATGACCATTGGCGATGTTGGCATTAAGCGTGGAAACCTTGAAAAACACTCCACAGCAGATACAGCATTGAGCGAGTATGCATATGTATTTTCTTTAGACGACATTAAGGCAGCAGATGCCGCTTCCGCATCATTTTATTACGAAGCGGGATCTTATGACTCTGATTCAATTTCAAAAGACGAAGGTATCAGTGAAGTCATTAATGCATTAAATATCAAGCAATTCGCTGCACCATTTTTTGGTGGATTTGATGGAAACAACATCCTTGTAGAGAACCCTTACAATGAAGATTTACTTGGAACATCAACTTCTTACGCGAAGCACACCATCGACCAAGCTTTGGAAATGGTATCAGATAGAGACCTCATCCGTTATGACCTAATTGCCATCCCGGGTATTACCAACAGTACATTGAACGGAAACTTGCTACGCCAAACTGAAGAGCGTGGGGATGCACTTGCAATCGTTGACTTCGATGGTATCTTCCAATCTTCTGAGGATACAGGCGGTACAGAAAGTCCACAGAGTATAACAACAATTATTAGAACAATTAACGATAATGGCTTTAACACTTCTTACGGTGCTGCTTATTACCCAAATGTTCGCATGCGAGATACGCTAAGTGGGAATGGTTCTGTATTGTTTGCACCTCCATCTGTCGCTGCAATTGGCGCAATTGGAAAGTCAGAGGCTGACTCTCAACCATGGTTTGCACCTGCTGGATTTCAGCGTGGTGGATTGAACCCTCTTGGTGGAACAGCTGGGCCTCAAGTTCTTGGTACAGTAGAGCATCTGACAAAAGCAGATCGCGACAAGTTGTATGAAGTAAACTTGAACCCTATTGCTCGATTCCCTGCTACAGGTGATACAGTAGTCTTCGGACAAAAAACTCTTCAACAAGATGCATCTGCTCTTGATCGTATCAACGTTCGACGCTTGATGAACTACTTGAAGAAGGAGATCGGAGATATTGCTGATACAATCTTGTTCGATCAGAACGTTCAGGCAACTTGGAATCGCTTCAAAGCAGAAGCAGAAACAGTTCTTTCTCAAGTCAAAGCTCAATTTGGTGTTACCGAATACAAGCTTGTTCTTGACGAGACAACAACTACACCAGATCTCATTGATCGTAACATTTTGTATGCGAAAGTATTTGTCAAGCCAGCCCGTGCTATCGAGTTCATCGCTGTTGACTTTGTTATCACTCAAAGTGGCGTAGAATTTTAATCGACACTAATTAAGAATAAATAGGAGAATTATATTATGTCATTTTGGACCGAAGCATCAATCGAACCTAAAAGAAACTTTAGATTTAAAGTTGAAATCGTTGGATTTGGCTCGAACTCAGTTGTGTGGTGGGCGAAGACTTTCAAGACCCCTTCTTACGATATCGGAGAAGCTACTCACGACTTCATGGACAACAAATTTTACTTCCCTGGTCGCTTGACTTGGGCGGACTGCTCTGTATCTTTAGTCGATCCTGTTTCCCCAAACGCTACAGCATTGACAAATAAGATCATCTTAGATGCCGGTTTTAAAATCAAGACCGCTTCCGACTTAAATACAGATGGTGGATTGACTACAATGTCCAAAGCCAATTCTGTTAACGGCACTAAAGCTGTTATTGTCACAATCTTAAATTCAGAAGGTAACATGATCGAAAAATGGACCCTCAAGAACGCTTGGCTAAAAGGCGCATCTTTCTCAGATCTTTCTTATGAAGATGACGGTTTAAGACAAATTGATTTAACTTGGCGATATGACTGGGCTGAGTGCGATCATGGAGATGGTTCCGACTCTCAATTCACAACTAACGCTTAATAGGAGTTAGTATGAGCTTTTGGACTCAAAAAGAAGCTGAACCTAAAAGAAATTTTAGGTTCAAAATCACTGGTGACAAATTAGCAAACACAAATGACCCAGTTTGGTGGTGGGCCAAGTCAATTGACAAGCCATCTTACGATGTTTCAATCAGCGAATATCAACTTATAAATCATAAGTTTAAATATCCCGGCATTGTAACTTGGAAAAACATTTCAGTATCCATGGTGGATTTCGGAGTATTGGGAACCAACATCAATGAATCTTTGGAAAAAGATTTGGGTACCATTGGGTACACAAGACCAGACAAAGACGCGATGTTGGGCATTGGGAAAACAAGTGACACCGTTGTTTCAAACTTAATGATAGAACACTTAAGCGCAGAAGGAAAGGTATTGGATAAGTGGACCTTGGTGGGTGCGTTTATAGTCTCTGTTTCCTATAGCAAACTTGACTACTCAAGTGACGAATTGTCCGAGGTTACATTAGAAATAGCTTATGATTATGCAAATTATGGAAATTAATATACTGGAGGTATAATGGGAAGAAATTCCGACCGTCTGGGTTCAGACAATAAACCAGAGCACTCAGATGTGCCACCCCAAATGAGTCCACTAAACTTCGTGGCTCCAACAGAAATCGTTGACCTACCATCAAAAGGTCGAGGATACCCAGAAAACCATCCATTGGGTGGGAAAGATTTTATCGAAATCAGATACATGACCGCAAAGGACGAGGACACGCTTTCAAACCAATCTCTGCTTAAAAAGGGAATTGCTTTAGAGAGAGTGCTTACAAGTATCATTGTAGACGCCAACATTGACTCTCTAAGTCTTCTTGTGTGTGATCGCAATGCAATACTCATCAAAGCTCGTGCAACGGCTTACGGGGCGAATTACGACGCCGTGGTGAACTGTCCCAAATGTGCTACAAAGAACATGATGACGTTTGATCTGATGAGTCCAAAGATCGAAGGTGGATTGACAGAGGGAGAAGCATCAGATGTAACATATGTCGGAGACGGACTGTATCAAACAAAGATGCCTGGTACCAAGTTCACAATCAAGTTTAGAGTCGCCAATGGGGAAGACGAAAGCAGAATCATGGAAATGGCCATATCTGGGAAGTCGGTAGATTATGGCGCCGTCGAGCAATACAAAAAGATGATCAAATCTGTGGAGAACTTCACAGAAGAAGAAGTCATCCACTCATACGTCGACAACATGATCGTAACAGATGCGACACACTTAAAGAAGTGCCTCAAAGATTGTACTACAAGTATTAGAATTACAGAAACTCTAACTTGTAAGAATTGCTCGAACGAGCAGGAGGTCGACGTTCCTTTTGGAACGGACTTTTTTTGGCCTAACCTCTAAGTTCATGGAAGGAGTCTACGAACAATTCTTCATTCTCAAGCATTTTGGAGGATGGTCGTTGACCGAAGCGTACAGCCTTCCTATTGGTTTGAGAAGCTGGTTTGTCGAGAGACTCAAAAAACAATTTGAAGACGAAGCAAAAGAGATAAAGAAAGCCCAGAAGAAACGATGAGACTTCTGGGTTTTTGTTTTTGGAGCTAATTAGGGAATAACGAGGGACAACAAATGGCCGATTTGACAAAAGCAGAAATTCAAAACATCATCAAGCAAATCAAAGGCGACAAAGATTTGAAGAAAGCCTTTGATTCAGTCCTTGGGCGAGAAGAGAGCACTAGAACATATGAGTATGATGATACAGCAGATAAGATGGCTATCGATAATCTCAAAAAGAGAGCGCAGCTTCAAGGAAACATAGCCGAGAGCACAAGACTGGCGTACGAAGCAGAGCTCGCATTCTTAAAGCAAAAAGCAGAAGCTGGAGAACTGGAAGAACAACAGCAAACAGCCATATTGGAAATCATTAAAGATATCAGAGATGGCAAAGAAGTATCTCTTGGTCGATTTAATATAAAAGAGATAGATGATGCTCTTGATAGAATCGACAAGATGGCTCAAAAGCAAAATACAATCAACAAGGGATCAAAAGAGTTCGCCAACCAAGCCGAAAGAGCCGCTAGCGGAATGGCCGATCTTGTTGGAATAAAAACAAAATTTACTGAAACAAGAATAGGCAAGATGACCGACCTGTTCGCATCAATGGCTGGTACAACTGAGGAGGCTCGTGGTAATGCAATAAGGTTCGGACAAGAACTTGCTACAGCATTCAGTCCTCAAAATATTGGAGCATCCGTATTCACAAAAATCTTTGATGAATCAATGAAGACACTTCGTGCATACGATGAAGCAGCCGCTTCCCTTGCAAAGACAACTGGTACCGTTGGGAAGTTTAACAACGTTCTCTACGACGCTCAGAGAGCGGGGAACCTCTTAGGCGTAAGTATGGCGAATGTCGGTACTGCCATCGCAGCATTGAACGCTGGTACGTCTAATTTCGCAAAACTTAATGAAAATACCCAGACGCAACTCGCAATATCCACATCGCAATTTGAAAAGCTAGGAGTATCCGCTCAAGATACCGCTGAGTTTATGGAGAATGCATTTAAAATTATGAACATGGGCGCAACGGAAGCGGTCGAAGTACAAAAAGAACTTGCAATGGCCGGTGTACAACTTGGTATTGGCGCAGACAAGATCGTCAAGGATTTCAACGCAGCATCAAAGACTCTTGCTGTCTATGGGAAAGGTTCTGTAAAAATATTTAAAGACCTAGCAGCTCAAGCAAAAGCTGCTGGTGTTGAAACTTCGACATTGTTGGGGATAGTTCAAAAGTTTGACACATTTTCTGGTGCTGCTGAAGGCGCAGCGCAATTCAACGCTCTATTAGGAACTCAGCTCTCAACAACTCAAATGTTAATGATGACGGAAGATGAGAGAATGAAGACTCTTGTAGAATCCGTTCAAGCGCAAGGAGTCGCCTTTGGGGATATGGATCGTTTCACTCAAAAATCAATCGCTGCTGCCGCTGGTATCACTGACATGAATGAGGCAAATAGAATCTTCTCAATGAGCCTCTCTGATTACGAAGCAAACGCTCGAGAAATGGAAAACAATGCCGCAGCACAGGCAAAATTCGATGAAGCAGTCCAAGCGACCGTTCCGACAATGAATAAATTTAAAAACCTCGCAACAGAATTGATAACTCTCGTCCAACCAGCTTTGGAAGTGCTTGGAGATGTAGCAGATTATCTAACAGACATGTTTCAAGGAATGAGTAAGGAAACAAAAGAGACAATATCCATGATTGCCTTGTTTGCATCGGGCATAATGGTGCTGGTTCCACTGTTCACAGTTGGTGGTGGCTTCATGGCTGGTTTGGCAGCAGTTGGGCCAGCTATTGCTGGGATTGGTACAGGCGTTGCAACGGCTTTGAGTGCCATATCTGCTGCAACGGTAGCAACTGGTGGTATAGCGGCAGGAATTATGGTGTCCTTGTTGGCTGGTGGAGCCATTATAGGCACTGTTATGTCCTCAATGGCTGAAAGTGAAGCAAAAGCAGCAGAAGCAAATGCAAAGATGATGAGTCAAGGCTCAGATACAATCCAAGCCATGAAGGACATAAGCACGGCAGACTTCTCAGGAATCGCGACAAAATTCAAAGGAGTCGTGGATGAACTCAACTCAATGGGTACGGACGTTAAAGTGACGTCTATGTTGCAAAACCTATCGCTCATAAGCGCAGGTACCGCTATCGATATCACAGGTGCCAAGATCGCAGGGTCTTCTACGAATATTAGCACCACGGTAAAAAACATGTTTGAGGGCGCAACAATCAATTTGAAAGCTGGTGGCAGAGAGTTCGAAGGGTATGTCGAAGAACTAGCAGCCAACGTTCAAGTGAGTAACGGTAAAACAAGATAGGGAGAATTAAATGACAAGCTATATCAACACGTATGTAAGTGGCTCTGGTGCCAGTATTCAAATAACAGGCATCATCCCATCCGAGACCGTCTCGTTCCCGGCATTTCTTACTTCCTTTACAGATAGCATGACATCAAATTGGAACGAAGAGCAAGTGTATGGGAGACCAGATCCAATCGGTACGTTCCAAAATACATCAAGAAAAATATCTTTAGGATTTGATGTACCTGCAGCTACACTGGCAGAAGCCAAATCCAACCTAGGAAGCATTAACAGCGTGAAACAGTTTATGTACCCAGCATATTCCTCAGTTGGAGGAACGAAGACTAGCGCAAACGCACTGTCCCTAGCCAAGTCCCCATTGATTCGTCTGAAGTTTGCAAACTTAATTGATGGCATCGGGAACAAAGGATTGCTTGGATGGATCAACTCATTCAGCGCAACTCCGGTTATAGACATGGGGATGTTCAACAGCGACAAAAAGTTGTTCCCAAAAGTTTACAACGTCACTTTGGATTTTACACCGCAACACGAATTTGATCTGGGTTACAAGACGGAAATTAAGAAGACAAAAAATAAAGATGGCAAGACAACAGAAAGTACGATCACTAAAGAAATAGATGATAATTTTACTAAATTCCCATACGATGGAGACTAACAATGTCAAGACTTAACTCAAGAAGAATAGCAAAAAACAGAAACGAAATGTATGAAAAGATCCTTGAAGATCGAGGTGTTAAAGAGATAGAACAATTTGCCACACCTGTTATGAGAAACCCATCTCAAGAAGAGATAGGCAGGATACCAACGATAGAGTATTACTGGTCTAATGGGGATAGGTTTTGGCTCCTTGCTGCAAAGTATATGGGCGATCAATCTCTATGGTGGATTATTGCGAAGTTAAACAACAAGCCAACAGAGGCTCACTGTACGGAAGGAGACGAGATTAAGATTCCCACGAATGTTGCGGTTGCACTTGAGGTGTTAGGATGAATGTCGAAACATTGAAAAATAGACTTGAGGCCATTATAGATAAGACTAAACCAACCAAATCAGGTTTTTGGGAACGAGGCTTTGACCTCGCGCTCGGAGCGACTGCAGTAACGGCAGGATTTCTTATAACCTATTTTACCGTAGGACTTGCATCGCCGCTTGGTGTTGGACTCGCTGGTGCTGGTACGACTTTGATATACGGTGTTGGTACAGAAGCAAAACAAGCCTACGACAAGAGCGAATGGATTAATGGAGGAAAAATAAACTACATTAACTTTTTTATAAACAACGCAGCAACAGGACTATTGGCCGCATTAAATCAAAATACAAATCATGATTCGAGTACCTTACTAAACATTAAAAATACATTAGACGCCTATGAATCTTACCTCATCGACACGTTCAATGGAGGTCGGTTTTTGGATCTAGATACGTTGGAAAGAGTCGTTACCAAAGAAAACATCACGGATTCTTTTTTTATATCAAACTATGCCATATCTGAAAAGACATACTTTAAAAGCAACTTTCCAAACAGTGCAGAAAAAGAACTCAGAGATGCATTAATAGAGTCTATCGGCACTGCAAAATTCGAAAGAATAATTGGCACCAATCACACAATAAGATATGTCCTAGAGAATGGATATTCCCCAGTGAAGGTGTCGAGAATGATTGGTACAAGAGCTGGATTGAAAATGAATGATCTTGTAGGTGTTAACATACAGATTAATCTACATCCAAATAATTTATTCACTCTCGAATCGGTGACACAAGATGCCGAATTGTACTGGAAAATCAACCAGAACCGACTAGATACGGGAAAGAAGATTAGACAACTAGCGTTTGGAAATACATGGCCGTCTACCAAAGACAGGCTAGACTCTAAGTCTGTAGACTTCCCTTGGGGCGTATACGATCAAGACACACCCGCAGGTTTGCAAGCTTTAATGGATTTAGAAGAGGACAAGTCCCTAGAAGACATGGACATCAGGACATACAATTTTCAACACTACGATGTACCACCACTGAACTTCAAAAAGGATCTTTTAGGATTTTTGGAGGATTTTTTCACACAACTCAATCCAACCAGTCCCGAAGAATTAATAAAGTATACTGTTGAAAATAAATATGTAAACTTCATCTTAAAGATCATGGAAGACTACGTAGATGATTCGAAGCTAGATAGAACTATATTTAGCGTATATGAAGAAGTTTTTAATGATGAATTCATAGATCTAATATATTCACTAATTGCAATAGATAAAGAATTAGCCAGAAGAATATCTTTATTTAACTTATTAGCTGATCGATCTCAAGCAATTGATGCCGATAATGGTGAAAGGATTAGTGAAGGAGAAATTGAGGATCTTGAAGCCGAAGCTGCAAAAGCATTCGCAACCTCAGACGTGGAGAGAGGCGAAGATATCCTCACAGAAGAGCAAATCGAAGACCGTCAAAGATTTTACAAACAATGTGCGTTGATGTTAAACATCAAGAGGTTGGATGAAAAATTTGAGGATGTAATCGTTGATCGCCAAACTGTCTATAAAAAATTTGATGGGCCCATAAAAGAGAAGCCCTTTGGTGGAAGGTTTTGGAGAGCAGAATCAAAAAACACAGAACAACTTATAACAAACCTTGTATCTTCGAAAGATGCTGGGTATATGTTTGAGATACCTTCACACATAATGACTCAATTGACGCCGAAGTTTCGTTTGTACAAAGTATTCAACGACCAAAAAGGCAAATTGAAGAATGTAGAATTCATCTTCCCAATGTACGCAGATATCAATAGAGACAAAAATTTTAAACGCCAACAAGGTACAAAGCAAGAAGGTACCCTACCAACATTTTTAAGCTCTCAATTTGATAAAGGCGATGGTGTAGGTTTAAAGTCTTTCTCATTAGACTTCAATGGTACAAATCCTGCTGAGGCACGGAATGATGTGAAAGGCCAAATGTCTTTATTCTTTCAATCTTTCGCAGACTTCACCAGAAAGCGTATAGACCCTAAAGATAACGAATATAGGTTCGTAGACCTAATCATACAACCGAAGCCCGATTCCTCAAACAGGACTCAAGGTGTAAAAGTCACAAGCTTAAGACAATACGAGCCATCGTTCTACAGGATCAGGGTGGACATGGGATACAACATCCCCAAAGAGGGAGATATCCAAGGAATTGACGAAACAAAAAATAAAAAGGGCGAAAGCGAACTTACAAGGTTGCAAAACTCGCTAAGAGCAATGAACAAGTCTTTTTATCTATGCATGATCGATCATGATTTCAATATCAACAACGATGGCACAGTTCAAATGAACTTTACCTATAGAGCATATCTCGAAACAGCACTTAAGAGCTTGAGGTTTGATGCTTTGACAACGCCAGAGTTAGCAAGAAAAAGAATTGAGAACGAAACTAGGCTGCACGATGTTGCGACATCTAAAAAGTGTACCAAAAATGAACTCATAGAGCTTCAACTAGCATTGGCTGGGAATGAGGAAGATATGATTCTAAACTCTCTCAATTCCATAATGAATAGGATGTACCTAAGAGACAAAGTGTTTACAGTCCAAATTGATAATGAGGATAGAAAATTCTTTTTGAAAAATGGATTCTATAGAAGTTGCGATCTCGTAGGCTCTGCTGATCTCGACAGTAATCCAGCATCTTCTTCGGATGGAGATCTCGGAATCGTGCTGAACTCTACCTTCTTGTCAGATGAGCCAAGCGTCAATTTCGAGCGAGACATTAATGATACAAGTATTCAATTCTTTTTTTTCGGAGATCTACTGCATACCATATTAGATGCCTTATACGACCCAGACGACAAAACAAGAAAGACAGTAGCTGTTGGTCTCGAAAATACTAAGATAGTACTAGGGCATTTTGAATTCGATCCCTATCAAGCAAGTACATCTTCTGGGAAATATAACATTTCTAATATTCCAATTTCCGTAGATTTCTTCGGAGAGTGGTTTAAGCAAAATATTCTTAATCAAAAATCAACCCGTCGAAGTTTCCCCATACTTAATTTTATTAGAAACCTGAGTAACCATCTCGTTAACAATGCGGTGCTTGAGTCTTGTGTCAACAGGAACATAGATAAAGTTGTAAGATTTCAGACCAGTCAAATATCCGCAATTTCTTCTGATGGGGAAGATCCGGTTGGAAAATACATAAATATAAACAAGACTTTTAAAGTCTTGAAGACGGATGAACTGAGGCGCCTCAACAGACTACCTTTAAATGGAGATGTCGAAGGGAACCCAAATATAGATAATTTTTACCATTACATAGTCTTGAGTTGCAACGGGTCTGCTCTGACCTATGCTGGTACTGGGGAATACAAAGAGGACATTGAAGCAGGAAGATTTCATGTAGAGATTGGCTCAAACCGAGGCCTTGTGAAGAATGTAAAGTTTGCAAAAACAGACATGCAATATCTCAGAGAAGCACGCTTCTTCCGAAATGGAACTGATGGGTTGCTACAACTGTCCTCTGTGTACACTGCTACCGTAGAGATGTTCGGTAACACCCTTTTCTACCCAGGGATGGACTTGTGGATAAATCCTTATGGCTTTGGAGGTACCGCTCTAGGAAGCCCACACCAGGGTGATCGTGGCACAAAGAAGATTTCAAACAGAAGTCTTTCGAACATATTGGGTATCGGCGGCTATCATACGATTACCGGCGTATCTATAAATCTAACCCCCCAAGCATTTACAACGTCGATTAAGTCTCAACATTATTATTCTGGGGATGGAGACGTGCCTGATGCGAAGGGGTTGAAAGCTAGCACTGACAAAAAAGAAAACGAACTAATAGAACAAGGAGTTGCTGAAGATGCGTCAACTAGGGCACCAGAATACTGCAAAAGTGAAATTCTAGCAGCTCTCAATTTCAACGCCAGAGATGATAACAGTGGGAATACAGCACCAAGCATAACCACACCAACTCCTGCACCATCTTCAACAGTTTCTACAAGGTATTCGGCACCATCCACCTCAGCAGCAACCACAGCCTCTACTCCAGCTGCTGCTAGCTACAATGACCTAGTAACAAAATATGGAGGTAACAATATCGGGTTTTACCAAGGACAGTCTGGTAGTTTTAGGACTGAAAGTAATGCTGTCGGCATTATGAATCAATTATATTTTGTCCCATTTTCAAATGGGACTCTCGATGAAAATAGAAAAATTAGGATAACCGAATAACATGGCAAACTTTAAAGGCAACAACAGTTCAAAAACTCTTAAGACAGCTTTCGAGAGAGCAAACTATAAACTAAACGCATTCTCCTCAAGCGAAATTCAAGTTGTGGATTTCAACTTCGCAGAGAAATCATTCTATGGAAGAGTCAATCGACAGCTAGACCCTGTTATTCCAAATCAAACATTCATACGCAATTTTCATAATCAAGATTTTCGAATCATGAATTTTGTCGGAGACCAATTCAAAGAGATGTATGTGAGATATCAAAACGCTTTGAACCTAAGCCTTATAAATAATGAAGACCCTAACCTCTCAGAACTAACTGTCATACGTGGTTGGGAGGATCCAATAAATCAATATACCAATTTCATCTCCTCATTCATGGACTCTTTCTTAGTAGAAAAAATGATTCCTAATGAAAAAAAGATTCATTCCTTCGAGGACTTTCTGGGAATATTCCAAGGACACATTCTCAACAACGACATAGGCTCAAAAATAACTTTATCCGGATTTATGAAGTCCAGACAAAGCTCCGCCTTCAACACAGGATTGGCACTACAAGTAGCTCCTGTTGGTTTTGCCAATGATGCACTTAAAGAAAGCACGATACTTGACTCTCCGAACTATAAGTTCTTTATGAATATGGCCAAACAGTTTGGATTTTCCGTCAATCTCCAAAATCCCAGTGTACTGGTGTCTGACTTAGCTCATCCAACTACAAAAAAATTTCGAGCAGAGTATAATTTGCTTAGCATCACTAACATATTCGAGACTCAATACGTTAGAACACATAACTTCGACTTTGATTTACTATCACAATACCTAATGGACACTTATAATTCATTTGTTTATTTAAAACCAAACTTAAAAGAAGTGTATGTATGTAATAATAAAACTAAATCTAATATATCTAAAAGAAATAATATTAGTAATATAGATTATTATATTATATTATTATTATATATTAAAATAAGAAATATGGAAGAAATTTTTCCGTTTTCTCATTCTGAAATGAAATCAATTCACAGTACCTCCGTAAGATTGTTTGAGATAACACCAGAGAAAGCCATGCAATTCATTGAATCTCAGTTTCGGAGTAGATATAATACGAAGGAGGGGTCGCTGACCTACTACAAAAAAAAGTTTCAGAAATAACTTGACAAGCCTGTTGGAATATGTTATCTTATTAATAACCGTCACACTTATTATAACACATTTCGGAGGACCCTGCAAATGTTTTTTCAACTTTTAGACAATAAAATGGATTGCGCTGGTACATACATCGATGGCCAGTTCATTTGGGAGAAAATTCCAAACGGAATATCCAAAACTTGGAGCTACTCAGACCATCTGCTAGGTAGAGATATTGATTACGCTCATTTGCTGGTGGCTGGTAAGTCACTCAGCGACACTTGCCCTTCACACTTAACAGAACGATGGGGTGAAGCAAACAAGTTGCTTAAGAGCCATTACACGGCGATTCACACATCCAAAATAGACATTGAGGATGTATGCTTTTACGATCTTGTGCCTCGAAAGCACCTTCAACACTATTTCGATGTGAAGAATGAAATTACCAAATGGGTATTTGAGAATGTCGAGAAGCCTCCACACTACAATTTATTAAAACGTATGCAAGCAGCTGTGAAGGAGTTGAAATCTCATCCGGTCAACCTTAATTCGTTTGCAGTTTACGTCAGTGGTGCTGAGGATATGAAAGCAAAGCATCTATACGACCAGTTTGGAGACTCTACACCATATGTCGATTATGATATCTTTGGAACCGTCACAGGACGACTAACCACAAAGAAGAACTCATTCCCAATCTTGAATCTCAAGAAGGAACTTAAGAATCACGTAAGGCCAAACAATGATGTGTTTCTAGAATTAGATTTCAACGCTGCTGAAGTACGGACAATGCTAGCGCTACAAAACCACAAACAACCAGAGGAGGATATCCATGAGTGGAATATCAAAAACATTTTTAAGGAAGAACTCAGTCGAGAAAAAGCTAAAACAAAATTATTTGCTTGGCTCTACAACGACCAATCCCAAACAATACAATCAAATTTCTACGATAGGGAAAGTCTTAGAGAAAGATATTATGACGGAGAGAAGGTTCAAACCCCTTTCGGGAGAACAATTGCTGCTCCCCCACGCAAAGCTCTCAACTACCTACTACAATCAAGTTCCTCGGATAACACAATGGACCGCTTTTGCAAAATTTCTAACTTCCTTAGGGCAACAAGATCCCATGTTGCTTTCGTTGTTCATGATAGCGTTGTCATCGACCTACACAAAGATGACCGGCGAATGATACCAGAACTTGTAGAGATGTTCGGAGACACTCAATTAGGAAAGTTCAAAGTCAACTGTTCGCTAGGAAAGAATCTTGGGAACATGAGGGTGTTTTCATGGTAGGTGACCTGGTCGTCCTTAATAATTGCCAAACATCTGGGTACAAGGACGGTACATATGGCATAATAGTTAAACTAGAGGAGCTTGGCCCACTATATAGTATATACTGGATTTTACTTCCGAACGATATGGAGGTGCCAATGTGGGATAGCGAGTTCGAGGTAGTTGATGAAAACTGGAGATCTAATAATAATAGTTGAGTCGTTACCTGACTGGTCTTGGTCAACTTATACAACAGGTCATACAGGATTGATTGTAAAAGAGAGACTCGGAACACTACACTCTAGAGACCCCATTTATGAAATCTTCTTTTTTCACAACCAGATGGTCTTCCCAGTGTTGAGAAGTTTCATGACATTGTTGAGCGAAGCAGATGAGAAAAGGTGACCTTGTAACGATCTCTAGCAGTCCATGGAACGAACGATCTCTTTTTGGATACAAGAACGGAGACATTGCAATAGTTTTAGAGATTTTCCCATATCCAAATGAGATTAGCTTACCGTCAGTTAGAGTTTTTGTCTTTGCCTCAGAAAAGATAGTTACAATACCAATATTATATATAACAAGTAGGAGAGAGAAATGATTTTAGTAGGATTAGGAGAAGCAGGAAAAAATATAGCCAAGCTCTTCAAGCCACATACCAAAAATTATAAAATAATAATTCTTGATGAAGACGACGGCATTGAAAAAAAGAATACTGTCGAAGAATATGACGAACACCCCATCAAATTTAAACAGAGGGGGCTCAAATCTCACGATGAAGCCATGTTGTTTGTTTGTGGGAGTGGTAAGGTTGCCGGCGCATCACTAAGAGCCCTAGAGGCTCTCAGAGCCTATAAGACAACTGTTGTATATATCATTCCGGATCTTGAGTTCGCATCCAAGCTAGAACGACGCCGACACCGAGTCCACTTTGGGGTACTACAGGAGTACACCCGCTCAGGTGCGATACAGGAGATGATAATTTTAGATAACAAAACACTCTTCTCAATAGCTGGTACAGGTTCTGCATCGAACTACTATGAAAAAGTCAATTTTTTTATTTACAGTACAATTCAGAACTTGATGTTCATGAAGCACACCAAACCAGTGTTTGGGAGATTGCATGAAATGAAAAATATTTCTAGAATCTGTACGATTGGATATGGCTCTTTGGATTCGGATGACGAAATAAGATTGTATGAAATTCAAAACACCACCGAGTCTTTGTACATGATGAATATCGACGAAGAGGATATGGACAATGATGAGAATCTAATTCCAACATGTCAACAAATCGTCCGAGAAAATAAAAACAAAGAACGCGAGACTTCATTTGCAATATGGCCGTCAGCCACAGAAAATCATTTTTACTCCATGCACTATACGCACTTCATTCAAGAATAAAATAAAACTTCTTTCGGAGCTTACGAGGCATATTTACTATAGACACAGGAGCTAAGGATGGATAAAATAAAAATAAAATCAGAAATCAACAGACTCATGGATCTAGAGGAAACTCTTTTGCTGAAGTTTGTATATGAAGCAAGCCATTGTTCGGAAAAGCAATTGAAGTTTGTTTCCAAAAAACTTTTTGAAATAAGCGATCTCATATTGAGACTTCAAAATGCACTAGCGGAAATTGAAAATGAAAGGTGACTTAGTTAAGGTTAAAAACAGAATAGGGCAGATACTCAGGATTGTCCTTATCAACTCTAGAAAGAAAACAACAGTTGAGTTCTTTGATGCAACTAGAAGAGTAATCGATCTCAACGAATATGTTTGGGAAAAAGAAAAAAAACTTTGGGAAAAAACTTGACAAGCAATCCTCAACATGTTACATTATATATATGAGAACAAACATTGGAGGATAAATGGTTGATCAAATTTACTACAACATGTGGGGTAGCCAAAGCGAAGAGCACAAGGACTACTTTCAAACAATAGGCACTATTGCTAACTGGATTGGTTATGCGCTGATAGGTCCGAGACATAGACCTTACACAACAGAGATTATGTCACTGTCGAACATCGCAGTGCTTCAAACAAAAGAAAAGTTTGGCTCACCTAGGGTTTACGTCTCGTTCAGCAAAGAGACACATCTGCAAGACGCAAGACACTATAGACATGTCTATAAAACAGCAATCAAATTGTTTCCTCAATATGAGAAAGCAATAAGAGATGGTATGGACTACTCAACTTATCTATTTGATACACAAGAGCAATTAGATGAGTACATTGCAACCCAAATTGAATGGGCTGAGAGAGTAAGGGACGGTGGAGACACCAACGAGGATTGGTTCATCGCAAAGATGGACTCAATTAAAGAAAATGAATCTTTTATAAAAAAAGTTTGTCTTTTTACTTGACAACACATCTTAAACATGTTATATTATAAGTATAACAAATGAGGAAAACAAAATGGAACTACTAATCGGAACTGTTCTATTCGTTGTTGGCTTTACCTGGCTTTGGTATTACATCGACGATAGAATTT